>FUIF01015214.1_pt1 | contig 19330 bp, 39 predicted proteins | sample 1003461 | NCBI WGS metagenome assembly FUIF01 (sample SAMEA80401918, study PRJEB19352) | marine metagenome | reverse complement strand
CCCCGTGAGATGCGGCTCAACATATCCTCCACGGACGCAGTCCCAGTCCACGAAGCGACGGGGATTCGATCCTCGTACGCCACGAGAGCCGGGAGCTCACCGTGATAGCCAACTGGCTCCAGTAGCCGAATTGGCGCAAAATTCTCCGATGCCCGCTCATAGGAATCCGTCATCCTGGGAGCGTACGTCGCATCGGAAGGCATCACTAACACAAAGTGCCGCCGCGCGTTTTCAACGGGACGACTCAAGCGAGCCTCGAGCTCGATGATCGTCTGCTGAACGGACGCGACGGACCCCGCCAGTGTTCGTAAATGTGGATTCACCTCTTTGTTTAGAATCGAGTCCACGTCCTCTTCCGTGAGCCCAGGGGTCATCTTCCCTTCAAGCTGGCTCACGATCGCGGTAACGTCGTCGATCACGTCTTGCTTGTGATCTCCCATCATTCCCGCGATTTTCTCTTCCAGCCCCGATTCGAGCTTGGCAACCTCCTCGGAAACTGCCTTGCGGATCGCGGCCGTCAGCGGCTTCCGGAGATTCTCCATGACGTCCGCGACGGTCACGCTTTCACCCGGCGGACCAGGTATCCCGTCAACGCCATCCTTGCCGTCTTCGCCATCTTCGCCGCGAAGATCGAGTCTCGCGATGATCTCTTCAACTTGCTCTTGCAAGCTCACCTCTGGCTCCGTGGCCTTCGGTGGAATCCGAGGGACGGTTCCTTCTGGAACGACGATGTCGGGCCGAGGAACGCCGTTACTTCCTTCCTGAGGGTCGCACCTGCGACAACCTAGAATCCCTCACGTATCGGGGCGATCTGGCCGCGCGAACAGCTTCCCCTTCCCAAAAATCCCTATCTTTTGCGTCAAAATAGGGTCGGGATGATTCCTTCCACCAGCTACGGCCTTCGTTGGCGTTTGCTGGCTCCCGACCGAAGGAATGTTCGCGAAACCGTACTCGTCAATCTGGAAACCACACTCTTTCATGAAGCTTCGAATGGCGCCAGGCCCCGCGCCGGTGGTGATCGTGCCCTCGAACACCCGCCCCCAGACATCCTCGATGAAGTCGCTTGTTGACGTGATTCCAGCCAAGAACTTTCGGCCTTTATGGACGGTCCAAATCGAGCTTCCCGAATCACCAGGAAGGGAAGGGAAGTCCCATTTCGCACCGCCACCACGGAGGCGATAGCGGAACTCACCTTTTCGTCGACCAAGCCCCCGAGACCCCGAATAGCCTTCCGACCAGTATTCTCGATCGGCCACGCCTCCATCCCACCAAATCGGGAGAGGCTTTTCCCAGACCGTTGCGCGAGAGGTGCGGACCAGAGCGAGATCGTAACCGCCTTTTTTGATCACCAGCCCTTCCAGCGTGTGATCGTTCTTGCGGTAAATCCTCGCTGTCTTTCGTTTGGTGACGTGCGCGGCGGTGATCCAGTATGCCTTCGTTGGCGATAGCGAGATGAGCGTTGCCGTTCCACTGCCACCGGAGATGATGCGAGCGTAAGGAGTCGCGCCTTCAGGTCCGACCTCGAACCCTGCTAGCGTTTGCGCCGTTGCCGAGCGCACGGAGGGTGCCATCCCAGCGGGAACCACAAGCAACAGCGCAAACGTTAGAAGTCGTGCGATTTTGGTTTTCATTATGGCACCCTCATTTGGTCGACAGAGTCTAACTGAGTAAGAGAGGAGAATTCTACCCGTCTACAGATTAGGTTCATTACCTAACGAGAATTCAGCCAGAATGAGCTATACCCTTGTTAACCATTACGACGTTGCCACGGGGTGAAGCAAGCGATGCAACTTGAACCAGAAATCGTTCTGCCTCTGGCGACCGCTGGTATTTCTCTTCTTGGCGCGGCTGGCACGCTCGGCGTGCTGTTCTATCGAGTCAGCATCTTGGAGCGACTCGTGCGAGATCTAGACGAAAGCAACAAAGCCCTCTTCACTGAGCTTCACCAAATGAAAGAGGGGCAGATTGCACAGGGGAGAGATGTCGAATGGATACGAAGCAAGCTTGCGAAATAACAAGGGGCCGCAAGATCAGCAGCGCCATCCTTTGGCTTTGCATGACGATCGGCGCCGTCTTCTTCTTGGCCGCGATCGCTCAGAGTGAGTATCGACTTCGGAGCTTCATCAACTACCCCTGGCTGGATGAGCGAGACTCCGTCATCGAGAGAATCGAAAAGCTCGAAGACTTGGCGGAAAAAGAGGCGGACCAGTAACGATCCGCCTCACCGAAGCGATTCCAAGCTCAATTCGTACTTCCGCATTGAATGATTTTTACGGGCGGCCTCTATCGCCCAGGAGATACTCCCCCTCTGCAAAATTGCCCGCAAGGCTCCGAGGTAGGAGAGGACGGTGAAGCGGACGGTTCGACGGGTGGTGACGCTGCCGGGGTAGCGCACGTAGAACGTCGGTTGCTTCGGAGGATAGTATGACCTCGGGACATGAACGATCGGGTCGAGCGCGTATTTGACCGCTGCCCTTTTAGCCATCGGAACACGGCCACGGAACGCCCTAGGTGCCCCGTACGTGTACGCTCGCGCATGCGAGAAACGATCCGTAGCTTGCAGAATGTTGGCGACGGCTCCGCCGAGTGAATGTGCTCCAATCCACACTCGTCGGCCTTCCAGTTCGGCAAAAACAAGGCCTCGGTATGCAAGACGCGCATGAACTGCGAAGCCAAAGCTTGTTGTCGTGTCACCAACTCCAGGGGATAGCTTAATGCCGTGGACATCTCCCCATTCTTCCAAGTTTCGAGGTTCGAGATCTCGATTTTGTCTCCAGCCTTGAGCGTCGTTCGAGCCAGCAATTCCGATGAAGATGTCACGATCGTAAGTAACGCAAACACCGCTGCAATTCGAAAGATTCCACCAAGTAATTTCCCCATCCTGATACTCCTTTGAAAAAGTTGACCTCTTGTCTCTGAACTCATTCCCAACAGCCCAGTAGGCGGCCGAAGCGAACTTTGCCATTCGAGCGGCGTTCGTGATCTCCGGCAGATCCGGGTTGGGAAGGAATTCAGTCATAGTGATAATCATCGTCCTCGAAATCGTCATCTTCGGCAACAGAAGATAGGACCGCGTGACGATTGTCTTGAGGATGGAACACAGGGCACCCCTCCTCGACTCGCCTCCGCATCACCTCCACTTTCTCAAGAGAACCCACCGGCGCCTCCGTGGGGTCGAACTTAACGCCCTGGGGCGGCTCCCAGTTAGATCCAGTCCCAGGAGAGCTTGATAGGGCCTCGATGACGCTTCCGTACGGACTGACGTCCACCTGCCCCCATCCTTGGCACGTCTTGCAGTGCTTCTGGATGATATTCTCGCCACTGGGGCCCATCGGCTGATTCTGGATTACCTGACCGGTGCCGTCACAGTCCTTGCACTTCGCAAACCGCCTTTGTTGCACGAGTTACTCCTATTCCACGCCTAGAGTGTCGAGCCATTGCCACATGGTGTTGATTGCTTGCCGCATGAGCCAGCGGAGATTGAGAGGACGAACGACCGCCTCCGTCGCCAGCGATACAGTCGCGCTATCGCGCAAGATCTGAACGTCCTTTGTTGACCCTGACTGAGAGATCACCGCGTCCGCGTAGGCGTCCACGATTCCCAGATGCTGACTGCGAAGGATGTCCTGAGTCAGGAAGACCGTTTCGCTCATCCACTGATTTACTCCAGCCACCAGAGATGACTGCGTTGCTGGCGCCGTGGATCCTCGAGCAACGATTGAAGACTCCAGGCTATCGAGAAGATCGACGTAGCGGCCGTTCATGTCAGTTCGAGAGATGAGCGCCCTCGTGTTATCGGGCCACTCCGACTCAACTAAGTTGAGTAACTCCTGTTGCGTCCTGACCGTCATGACCTTTTTCCCAGTTGTCAAGATAGAGCGACAGTGATGGAACCGAGAACGGCACCAATTTAGTGATCATATCATGGCAGAAATAGAGATTCCTTCGGTTGAACCTGTACTGCACGGGAGGAACCCAGACGTAGATCTCGAATCCAGCATCCTTGTCCTGGAGGTTATATTCCACAACCGGCTCAACCTCCACGCCAACTCGACCGTTATCAGGCCAAAGCCCGTCAATCGCCTCCTCGACAGGCAAGCCCCACTTCCCGTCTTTTTTCGTGCGAATCGCATAGCTGAGCCAGAACGACACAGGTATTACGGGCTTGAACTCATGCCACTTGATACTGAGCTTGAATTTGTGATGCTGAGTCATGACTACCCTCCAAAAACCCACTTCAGACCTTCGACGGCCATCCCTACCAGGCCAGCCAGCATGACGATAACAACCACTGCCGAACAGCCAAGGTCTACTTCTCCTAAATTCATCACTCCTCCTCTGGCGGCTGGGGCTTCGTGATTGAGATGATCCACAACATCCCGAACAAGACTGCGAGTAACGCCATAAACTCAGCGGCAGTATGCATCGCTCTTCTCCTACCCAACAATGCGTGTTTCGAAACTGACGAAGTCCGGGTACGGCCCTTGGCCCATCCAAGCGACTTCGGGGGACTCTCCAAGCACTCGGCCTTTGACCGCGATCGGTCTCCAGTTCGGCGACGAACTTCCTGATGTGATGTCCGCTACTTTCGTCCAAGTGACGCCACCGTCGACCGTACCCCACCGCTGAATCTCGTGGACGCCGGACACTTCCACCGAGACGTACACGCTGTTCGGACCATCATCAAACGAAGCACACCCGCTGTAGCCACGATGAGCCGGTGCCGCTGGTGAACTGCCCGACGTGCAAATGAACTGCTCTTGCCACTGGGTGCCAGTCCAGCGACTACGCCAGAATTCGAAATTCTCGTTGCCGTTAGCCCAATCGCCGGTCGTCTCTTTTTGCCAGAGCACGACTGGGTTACCCGAACCGTCGATGGTTGCGTCGACAATCCAGCATGACTCGGGGGCCGTTGTGGTGACGACACGTGTCCACAGGTCGTACTTGGCAGAGTCCCAGCCTGGCGAATGATAGAACCCGCCTCCTTGACTATCGAGGTGGCTGATTTGGTTTCCAAGCGAGTCGTACCAGTGCCCGGCTACTGATCGGCGTGCGTGCCAGATCTCCCGATTGTCTTCGGCGACGTTCTGCGACCAGCGAGTTGCGAAGAAATGCAACCAACCGTTCGCTGGATCAGATACGGGAATCACGTAGGGCTTGTGGGCCCCACTCTGGGCGTACCAAACTGCCTCACGGTCGCTGCCCCGCATCGATCCGTCGTCGTTAAGCGGAATCAGTTTCCACTGGTCCTTGTTCGAATAGTGCTGACGAATCAGACAGTACAGATGCGTGCCATCGTCGAGCAGCGACGGGTAACACTGCGGGTGATAGGAGCTGTGTGCCTCGATCGGAATAGCAGGGCCCCATTCGCTCGCATCATTGGGATTCGTGGACAGCCGCGTGTACCCTTGCCCATTGTGAGGCGAGAAGGCACAGACAAGCCGCCCATCTGTCGGCCGTCGCCAGATGGTTGGTTGGTTGTGGTCGTCCTTCTCAACGGAGTCCGGAGTCGATACGTCTACTTCGATTCGCTCTTGGGTCACGTGATTCCATTGCACGATCTTCTGTCGGTCACCACCTATGCCACCCACGACGCCAAAGTACGTGTTGTCGCCGTACCGCACTGTCGAGCCTTTCTGGATCCAACACCAAGCACTTGGGTTGGCAGCGACAAGGCTTGTCTGAGGGGCTGGTGGAGGCGGTGTGCCTTCGACCACCAAGTTTTCAATCTTCGTGCTGAGCGAATCCAGTGCAGCCTGCACGTTGTCGCGGTCCGCCTGTAACGCCGCTTTTTCTGATGCGGTTGTCATTGGTTTCCTTTCAAAAATGAGGTTTCTGATTTCTCTGCTTCTTCCAAACTTCGAATCTAATTCGCATCCGTCTTCTCCTGGGGCTATGGGCTTACCAGCCTTGAAATTCGGGTAACGCATCGATCTCAGCTTGCGTCGTCTCATAGGGCACAAGACGTATCGTGCTGAGTTCGTCAGCTGGCAGCGTTGAGTCGCGATCGTCGACCAACTCCTGCTTCAACGCCTCAGCGACTTCGTGCGGCGTCGTGCCCGCCAACATCCTGCCGGGGCAGTCCTCGCGTTCGAGCCAATACGCAATGATCGGCCTGGTCTTGTCTTGCGGTGGCATCTCACAGCCCGGTGCACCACAAAACGGGGTTCTGATTTCTGGCGTGCATTTACACATGGCTAGGCAACTAACCTCATTCTTCGACCAATGAACTCGAACGTCAGGTAAGCGATCCCGTTCTCAGCGATCCACTGATACCAGTACTCGCCACAGTCTTCGTACTCGATGCGGCACCACTGCCGGCAAAGTGAATAGCGAGCGTTATTCATCGCTCCTTTGGGTATCACGCGTTTCTGCTTTTGCACCCGCGTCGGCGTACCAGGGTGATACAACCCTCTGCGTATCCCAGCTGCAGCGATTGCATCCAACCACTCCGCTCGCTTCTTGTCTGGCACCTCTTGCCACGTCGCGTGACACAGCTTCGCGTACAGCCGTCGGGCACGGCGCATCGCGAGGTTGTCCGAACGCATCCGCTTCCGGCGAGTAGGACACGCTTTCATGCTCCCACCTCATTCTCCGTAATGGTTCAACTGTCAATTAAGTGTCAGTGACGTTTAATTTGACACTTCGTTCTGGGATCGAGGCTCGAAGTGTCTGCAATTCCCGTTGTTGATGTCTGAGCAAAGTCGATAGCCAGTCCGCTTCTCTCCGGTCACGACATTGATTTGCGGATCTATTAGCGATGGATGTCCGCACTCCAAGCCATTGCCATCATCTGGTGGCAAAACAGCTCCCGGCCCACGAGAGTCGAAGCAGTGTTTGCATTCGGCGCAAATCGTCATCTTGGCCTTAGGCTTCTTCCACGGCATCTTTGGCCTGCCCTCCGACTGTGTGTTGTTGGCGTAACTGGTTAGCGTCGTTGTGAATCACCGCCAGCACGTTGCTGACACGCTCCTCATACGAATACAATTCGTTTTCAAGCATTCGCTGCACTTGCATCACGATCAGTTCTGCTCGCGTCCAGCGACTCCCTTCGTCAGTGACTTCTCGCTGTTCCATCCGCCTTCTGGATGTCCGCTAGGTACTCGTCGGACGACATCCCCTCGCCGTTGCGGACTTGCTCGCGGGCGATGCGGGCGGTCTCGGGGTCGGTTGCATGTCTTTGAGTCGAGCGTCAACCCACTGGAAATACTCGTTGAGCAGAATCGATAGATCGTCCGCATCACGACTTAACGCTTTGAGAGCCAACATGTCGCGGACACCGTTCACTTCTTTAGAAAGTCGTGACAAGTCACCCCGAAGCAGTACCAGTGCGTCACGTAGCTTTCCTTCGATGTTGTCACAGCGTGTCATCACTTCGTCTCCTCCTGGGGCTCACAATTCATTCGCAAGCCTATAGTCGTCATTGAGACACCGCAGTAAAGTTGTCCGCACCGTGGGCATGTTGACATCTTTGGGTACCACCCATTCAACATTGCGTCACGCCGCCTGATCTGCTCAGACATCCATTCGTATGATCTGAGTTCGCTTTCAGTCATCATCACTTCGTCACCTCCGGCACTGAACTCTCGACTTCCTCAAGCAACTGCAGCTCCAGCCGTTCCAGTCTCCTGTCGACGTCCGATTGGTAGCCGGACCCAAACGATGCAACGGCGGACGCAATCGCGACACCTACTACCATCAGGCAATACCACTTGAAGTCTGATGATTCTTCATCCATGGATGACTCCTCTGGGGCTGGTTCCATTCATAGGTTTGTCCAAACGCATTCCGTCTTGATTTCTTTGTTCTTCCGACTGCTGGCCTTGTTATCGATTTCTCGCTCGTGGCAAACCCACCCGCACTGCTTCGACCAGAAGTCGTACAAGTCACTGCGGTAACCACTAAGCAGAAACCGTCCCTTGATCTCCGAGAGCGTTGACAACAGTTGCTCGTGCTGGCTGTCAGTCATCTCGTGTTCGTACTCACCTGTCGAGCTGCGCGACTCATGCAGGTATGGCGGATCGAGATAGAACAGTGTGCGTGCACCGTCTTGCTGCTTGATCACGTCCAGCGCGTCACGGTTGAGAATCACTACCCGCTTCAAACGCTCGTGAGCTTCCGGTAGTCCCTCAACAGCCGAGAGCCATGAGGACACCTGCTCGTTCATGCCGCGACGTGTTCTATTGCGAGAAAGCGTGGCAAAGTCTTTCCCTAGCCCCTGACGCGACTGGCGATAGCGGATGAAAAAGTCCGTGGCTGCGCCAGCGCAGGGTATCGTGTGCGGCCAGCTTCGCTCGGCCTCACGGAATTCATCCTCCGAGAACGGAGTCAGGGAAACGTTGCGGACGAACTCGTCGTAGTAGTCGTCCTGCTGGAGCACAGTCCAGAAGTTGAAAAGCTTCCCATTGATGTCGTTGACGACCTCGCTGACGCCTTCCGGGTTCTTCCGGAACAGGACCGCGCCACCACCAAAGTACGGCTCGACGTAGTGCGTATGCTCTGGCATCAGACTGATAATCCAGTCAGCCAGGTACGACTTCCCGCCATGCCATTTGAGTGGGTTGCTTTTCATGTGAGGTCTCTCAAAAGACCCGTGGGCCCGGACTTGCACCAGACGTCTCTGAGTCACGAACGGTAGCTAGGCGTTCGCCCCTAGGGATCCAGGGTTCTACTTGTTGAACTACCACGGGATTTGGCTTACTTCATCGATTTGAGTTCGTCGCTCGTGAACGCACTGTTGAACGACGTGCCCGCAGCAGTGCAGGCTCGCATGTTTGCAACCTTGGCCGAGCTCACGCTGTAAGCCAGCTTCGCTTTGTCGGCCGCGTAGTCTCCGGCTACCTGGATTCCCATTCCTTGTGCCACGGAGAACGCATCCTGGTTGGCACCCAGATACATGAACTGCCAGTTGTAGGTTTCCGCCTGGAGCTTGGTCATTGACTTGACCTGGTCCAAGGTGAACTCCTTGCTTGCGTTCTCGTGCCCATCAGTGACGATGACGAACACGACCAATCCAGGCCGCCGTGATTCATCCAGCTTGGACAGACGCTCGCCGGTTTCGTTGATGGCCCGGCCAACTGCGTCAAGCAAAGCCGTTCCGCCACGTGGCGACAGCGAGTAGTGGCCAACGTCCTTGATGGGTGTGCCCCGATGCACGAACTCGTACTCAGTATCGAACTGACAGAGCGTGAAGTTGGCGTCTCCCGGTTGCCGCTTTTGCTCGTCAATCATGGCGTTGATACCGCCTTCGGCATCACTTCGCATCGATTGCATGGATCCACTGCGGTCCACCACCATCACGATTTCAGTTAGGTCTTTTCGCATAACAGACTCCTATTCACCCTCTCAAGAAACGGCGGCGGGCGAACTTGCGCCCCACCGCCCCGAAACACGGCTACGCGGCCTCTTCTGCCTTCATTCGCGCGGCGACGTCTTGTTGGAACTGGCCAAGCAGGCCATTCCAGTGACGAAAGAATTCAGCGGCCTCGGCGTCCGGCATATCCTCCTTCTCGAAGATGCCGTCTGGGCCGACCACCTGACCAAAGAGAGTCTTGGCGAACTTGTTGATCTCGTCCTTGTACCACTCCTCGTAGCCTTGGAATGTCAGGTGCCAAGTGTTTGCGTCGACTTTCTTGCGGCTCCTTCGGCGTCGTTGTGCCTGCTCGTCATCGTCGAACTCGACATGGCCTTGGATTTCTAGGACCACCATTCCCCGGCGTTCCTTCAGCTCGACTTGCAGGAATGCATCGGATTTCTTCTTCTTACGCGGCATCGGTTGACTCCTTTCGAGTCGAAGGGTTTTTTGTGGGCTACCGCCCGAACATCTCGTTTAGCCGCGCGAGCACATCCTCGTACGGCGTGCCGTCCTCCCACAGTAGGAGGTTGGCGGGTATTTCCTCTTTGACTTTCACTTTGCGACCAAGGAACTGCTCGAACCCACGCTTGCAGCACGTGAAGAACCAGAACATGTCGTGGTCGTCCATGCACGCTTGAACCAGTGCGGGCTGTACGCGGGTGCGGAGCTTCACTTCCTTGCCTCCTCCAGCCACTTGCGAGCCTGTTCCATGTCTTGGTGCTCGTTCGGGAGCAATTCGAAGTCCAACTCACACCGCGCGACGTGATAAGCCAGATGCCAATCAGGTTTGCATGCGCTGAATCGCCCGTAGGTCAGCGTTGGTGGTGGCTCGTCGCTTACTTCGGGCTCGGGAGGCCAGTTGTCGATCAACACGACAACTTTCCCGTAAGCGCAACGAAGCCCATCGTCGAACTCCGAATCGCCCTGTTCTTGCAACTTCGTTGACATGCACCACTCTCGAATCTCTTGGGCCGCTGGTTCCTTGCGGTCACGCTCGGCCGCCAAGTCGTTGTCGCGTTGCTGCAGGTCGTTGCTGGGCTCGGGGAACGTTGGTGGTTCTACCTTGACCCATAGCGCCTTCGCATCTGGTGCCACGTTCGACACTTTCCCATCCTTGTTGAGCCTCACATAGAACCGCTCAATCGAATCGGTTTTCGCCCACCACCAGCCCTCACTGTCTGGACGCTCTTTGACTTCGGCGGCTTCGATTTCTTCCATCCATCTGAACAGCGTCTTCACCGTGACGCTCCTTCGAAGGTCGACGAACTCCGAATTGCCCATACGTACCTTGTCGCGAAGCTGCTCAAATCTGTCCATCGTCGCCTTCCTCGTAGTGGGGAAGCAGCGACTCTACCGCGAGCGCCGGCTTCCCAGTGATGTACGCCTGTTCGACCTGAGGCTTCATGATCTTACCGAGGGTCTCTCCGCCCGGCATGACGATCTGAGCCATGAATTCATCCTCGAATTCGGTGATTCCACACTCGACGGCCTCGAGTTTCGCCTTAATGCATAGACAGAGAGCTCTCCACCGCTGACGACAAGCCTGCTCCCACGCCTCAATCACCTTCTCTTGAGACCGTAGTGATCGGCGTTTCTCCGTCCTCCTAAACTCATCATCTGTCGACTTCGGAAGATGAAGAGTGAACTGAATAATCCTCTTATGGGCCCGAAACTGAATAGATGCCAAGCCTCGCATGGAATCGGCCGCGTAGGCGAACTGATCGGCGCCGTAGCGCGTCAGTATCTTTTCAATCTCCGCCCTCGAGGACTCCACGCTTACGGACGTTTTGGCGGCATACAAGCTCATCCCGGCCTCTCTGGTAAAACAAATCCTAGGAACCGCGAGTCTTTGGGTGCTTCATCGAATGACCATTAAGCCCGGCGGTGAGGACATAGTAATCCTTGTTTATTTATTGTCAACCTGTAAAATGACGGCATGAGCAAGAAGCTAAATTTCGACGACTGTACGCGGACCCCACGAAAGCCTTGGAAGAAAGGCTGGGAGCCGAAGGCTATTTCCTCGCGACCGATAGCCCATCACTACGATGAAGGGACTTGCCGATGCGGTTCAACCCGTGTTCGAAAGCACTCCATTCACGGCGGAAAGTCAGTTCGTGAGGACTGCGCGGGATGTGGGCGATTCCTTCGTTTCTCGAAGTGGAATCAGTGATGGCGTGGGAAGTCTATTACGGCCTATCGGAGGGCGCTGGACCGGACTCCTTACCTGACGGCACTTACGTCCACGACGACGGAGATTTTGCTTTCCGGGTCGGGGAAGGCGATTCCGTGATTCCTTTGAAATTCGCTCGCTCACAGGATGCTGAAAGAGCTAAGAAGTCGCTGGAGGAGGCCGGTTTCCCCACTTACAGGCACATCGTTGAGGGCAAGATCAAGGCGGGCCCCACGTTTCGAATCATGTGCAGAGACTTAGCATGGTAATCCACATTCAAACCCACCCGAATCCCAACCGAGATAAGCCATTTGGGCCGGGGAATCATCAAATGAACGACGCGGACTTCGTTCAATGGTACTTCGATCGCTGGGGGAAGTTTCCAAAAGGGACGTTCTACATCACGAGACCGATTAGAATTCAGTGACGCGACGGGGAGTCGAACCCCGATTGTCTGGTCGAAAGCCAGATGTCCTACCATTAAACGACCGCGCCGAAGAATCCCCAGCCTCCAGGATGTCTCGTCGACAGAGGTTCCGTTTTTTACCTGGCACAGGGGTAGTCCTAAGACGAATCGCCGGAGATTTGGTTCACATTGACTTTTTAGGTGGCCTAATTACCATGGAACCCATGAGTGAAGCACCAAAGAAGCGCGGACGTCCACCTAAAGCCGTCACCATGGTCAAGAAGTACTTCCACTGCCTCGAGAAGATGTGGGAGGAAGTTGGCGCGGTAGCGAAGCGAAAAGACACGAATCGCTCGGAATACATCCGCAAGGCGGTCGAAAGGCAGCTTCGGCGCGACCGTCACACCACCTGAGGCATATCTCGAGAACTCTTGTTCCAGTGGTGGGTGAGATAAATGGCTGCATAGGAGAAGCAGTCCACCCAGTCATCCGGTTCTTCTTCGTCTCCAGTCCAGGTGAACACCTCCTCCTCGGCGTCCTGGAGCCATCTCGGCCCGATCGGCGGCAAATAGAGGTCTCCTTGCTCCATACGGTTGGTCGCGTCAAACGAACGGGTGATCTTGTCCTTGGATCCGGTGGTCATCCCCACCATCGGGAATCCAGCGGCCTTGCAGGCCTGAAACAGGTGCGTCGACTGCGTCGTGAGCTCCATGCACACCGCGCACACCTGCCCACCGGCCGTGTTGATGCCCTCACGGATCATCTTGATGATTCCCGGCATCTCGACCTGAGCCGCGCGACCGTAGACGAGGCAGATCTTACAATCTGGAGTGATCACCCATCGCGTCACAACGGTCTGAGAGCGTCTCTTCTTGGTCAAAGACTGCGATCCCGGGGTATCCTTCCTGGACGACGCGGAGTCCACAACGAGGATCTGGACGGCTCTCCGGATGTCCACGGGCTCCGTCCAGCCATCCGCGAACAGAAATTGCCCGTGTTGCGTCTTGAATCGACGAATCCACTTCCGCCGGAACCGGCCATCCGCCGTCACACCCCAGTTTCCAGACGCTTTCTGCTCTCGAGTGACAGGATCGTCAATGAGCTCCAGGGCCTTCAGGTACTCCCGTCTGGTTCACGAACGGATTATCCTGGACGAAAGACGGAACCATCGGTCTACGTGGATCCTGGCCAGCGTAGAGCGGCTTTCCGGTGGGACCTGTCTTGTTAGGGCAAATCTCGATCTTAAATCGCTCCTTCACGAAGAAATGCCCGCGACCTCCGGGATTGGAGGCCGATCGAAGGCGTAAAGGAACCTTAGCGAGGTGCTTTTTGAGGGGATCAGCGTGTAGCGCCTCCGCATCGGGACCACGCAGACGAGTGAGGAGATACTCGTAATCCTCGGCGTAGAAGTGCGTCAGTTCGTCGAAACCGATGAATTGATACTCGGCACCATCGTACTGATAGCGGTCGACGGAGGCCCCCAGGTAGCCGAACTGGAGGTAGGACGGAGCGCCGTATTGCGTCTGGAAGATGAACATCGACTTCTCGGCCCACCACTTCACTCGGCCGGTCTCGATGTACGACTGGAGCCATTGGCGAGCACGGAAGAGAATCGAGCCGGGGTTGTTCGCGTCAGCGAGTGACTTCCGGATGATCAGCGCGGCGTAGTGGGGGACGTCGGCATACTGAAGCGCGGCCATCAGGAGACAGTCGGACTTGCCACCTCCAGCTGCGCCACCGAAGAAGGCCTCTCTTGAGCGAAGGAGGAGAAACGCGCGCTGTTTGACGGTTGGAGTGTGCGGAATGTACTCGGTGAGCCGAGGGCTCATGAGCTTCCGGACTCCATCTGTTTGCTTGGCTACCATCCTGGGAGTATAGCAAGCGAGGAGGCGAGCTTTCGTGGAACTCAGGCACTCACCCACGACAGCGATTACGCCCTTACAGCCTCCTCAGCAGGGGTACGGGGAATCGAACCCCGTCGTTTGCCTCTCGTACGTTAGCTATTCGCCGAATAAGGCACGTCCTGGCCACTAGACTGACCCCCTAGGGGACATTGCGACGGTCGCGATCCGTAGCCCCCCTGCACGTATTTCAAACGGGAGGGTCGCTGGCCTGATGCTTGATCGATGTTGCATCCGAGCGGCTGCTCAGCGAACGACTCCTCCCTAACAGGTAGCCGAGGCTGGCTGGCTTGATCACGACCCGTGCCCTCCCGGTTCGGGACGACACACCAGCTCAGCTGCCCTAGGCCGACAAGGACGTCTCCTTCTCGGCTGTCCCAATGAGCTCATGAAGCCCCTTCAGTGTGATTCGGTAGCCTATCTCGCAAAATCCGCGAATGTAAACGTCGTTCGAATACTCGATCCAGCCCGCTTCTCGCATCTCCGCCAACATTAGGTGGAACCTGAGCGGATCATCGATTTTCTTGGCTAAGTCGCTCTGATATAGCAAGACAATCGGAATGAACGACTCGAAGTACAGAGCAAACAACGCCAATAATCTACGCTCAAAACTCATGGGGCCTCCTCGATAATGACTTTCATGCCGTGGAACATCGAAACCTCCTCTCCAAGCTTCTTGAGGTATGGACGCACTGACTCGAAAACGTGGCTGCACATGTAGAAGCAGTGTTCGTTTCCGATTCTGTTCAGATGGCCACATTTAGGGCACGGGAGGGCTTCCTGATTGAACTTCTCGACCTCCTCAAGCCAGCGACTCCGAATCTCCTCTCCTTTTCGTCTCAACTCCTCCATCACTTCGAGATCAATCACGAGACTTCCTCCTTCTGATCGCCTCAACGCACCGCCGATATTCCAAGTGGTGTTCGTGACAGAGCTCGATTCGCTGCACTTTCTCATTGAGAAGTCCCATGAATGAAACCTGAGCTGGCGCGAGGCAGAGCCGACACATCAGCCCAACGGGACGCAGAACCGGTCGATGTTCCACGCGGCAAATCATCCGATAAACACCTCTCGAAGCTTCAATGAAGCCTTAATCGCGCGGCGGCGCCACAAATCCTGATCGATTGTCGGATCCCGAGCCATCAGAATCGTTACGAGATTGTTTGTTAAACGAAACAGATCGATCGTCGATTTCCACCACTCTTCGTTAGGGGCTCTTTCGCCAAAGTCGTGGGCCGCGAAGTACTGAAAAGCCGTCGCTGGAACCATCAAACCAAGGCATTCATCGAGCTCCTTCTCGTCCGCGCACGGATCTTGAGCGAACTTCGCGTGCGTTTGCGAGGCATGCTTCAAGAGATTCTCTAAAACAACAATCTGGCCTCGCAAGGCCTCAAGCTTCACATTGACTGCGGCGTATTCACTCACTTTCGAACCCTCGAATCCTCGGTAAGACGTCCTGTAAAAACTGACCCACGAGATCGAAATCGCACTGCTGAATCCGAGAGACATCGAAGGCGCGAGCACCTCCCATGTCAGTCGTCTTGTTCTCAACTCGAACGATCACGGAACCTGTACTTCCAGGCTGAATCGCAATCAGCTCATCCTCGTTGAGATGCTCGCTGACAAACTCGTAAATGTTCAAAACTCCACCTCCCCAACACTCTCAAACATCGCGCGAAACATCTCCGTCGCCTCCTCGTGACTCGTCTCAAACAACCCGTCCTCTGAACTCAGAATGACGAATAGATCCGTGAACTTCCCCTGAACTCCAAACACATAACGCCCGCGATCCGTTCGGCCGCCAAACTCCTCCACATCACTCGCCAGAAAACCTGAAACCTCGGTTGCCGCTTGCACGCGCCGAAGCACCTCGTGCAGAGCGTTGATCACATCCTCATGAATGAGAGGATCGCCGCACGCCTCCTCGAAGCTGTCTCTCGCTAGACTAGCCCAATCCTCGATCGACTCGACCCTCGCACGAAGAATCTCAAACTTATCCCGGATGGGAATTTGTTCACTCATGGCTCATCCATCCATTCCTTTCCACAGTCAGAACAACGCGTCTCGCTCGCACACTGCGGAGAACCTGAACGAACGACCTCGATATTCAGGTGATGGCAGTCCCTCTGAAGACGCTCAATCTCACTCTCGAGTGGCGCCGCATCCCGCCGAAACGCTTCCTCGAGCTCGCGAAGCTTGCCCGAAGCCTCCTCGTAAGACGCCCGTATGTCCGCCTGCCTCATCGCGTCACCCACTGAATCCAAATCGCATCAAGCCACGCGGAAAAAACCACGCAAGCCACCGCCAAACAGCAAACCAACACAAGATAAACAGTGTCTGGAATCTTCTTCATCGCTCAAACCGTCAGGCCTTCCATGGCCCAAACGGGGTTACCACTCAATCCCATGCTTCTTGAAAACGCGACCCAACCGAATCTCAGTCCGAGCGTGATAGTAACCGCTCCACCAGTCCGTGTACCGCCGATCATGACTGTTGCGGGTATACGGACACTCTCGACCCAGCTTGAACCCCCGAACACCCTCCATGAACGTCTTCCCGCGACTCGACTTCCGTTTCATAAATCCACCCGCATAACAGGACCCAGCTCATCTTTGGCTGGAATCTCCAACCAATTTCTTCACCTCATTTCACTCGGGGACCCCCCAGCCATGGGACCCTAACAAGGGGTGCCCCCCTCAGAAAAACTCGTCTGGATTCAAACAAAATTGGGGACAGGGGTCGCGGGGACCCGTGGTCGAAATCTCTCCTGCGCGCAAACGGCTTACTTCCTTGCGGTCATCCCTGACCCCGCCTTGCTTCCTAGCCTCCTCCTGACTCGTGCTCAATCCACGCTGAATGATGATGCTGTAGAGCACCAACAAACGCATGCATAGCGGTCCCGAACGATGCCCTCTCATGAACCACAAGCCCGTATCGCACTCGGAATCGGCCCTCGCTCTCGCTAAGCACTAGCGTTCCCTGAGCCCCTACAGCGAGGATGTTCGGGCGATCGGCTGGTGGCTCGATGAGCCGACCATCTACTGAGTGGACTACTTGCTTGGCGATTTCCATCTTGATTCTCTCCTTGAGAAACCTCGGCTGAACGACCGCATTATACCCTTTTTCGTCCACCTCACAATACACAATCGAGCGGGTTTCGACGGATTGCGGATAACCGCAGAGATCAGCGTTTGTCTAGTAAAAAACTAGTGTACAAACGGCTTGGAGGGCAAAAAGTGTTTCCCCGGGGAACGAGGTACTTTTTCGCGGGAAACTCTGATTTGGCGAGCGGCCCAAAACATAGTGTACAAACCAAAAAACCACCAATTCGGGCCAAATGGTGGCACCTGGGATGCGATCTCACCGCTGCCAGGCGAGACCGAACGGGCTCCCTCAACCCTCATCCCAGACACCAAACCACACCATGCTCTCACATCCTAACCCGTCCCCACTCAACGTAATACTGCGGTTTCCCGCTATTTTTGAGCATTTCAGCAAAAGTTGAGAGGGATGGGCAGTCTCACGTCCCCCATTCGTGCATTACTGTTGAGGATTGAGATACGTTCGCCTATCGGCTTCTCTTTAGGTTGCTGACTGTTTTGGGCACTAGGTGCGGGCTGCTTCGAGCTGTCGATACAAGTTGGATGGCGTATCGTGCTTGCGGGTTTCCGCAATCGACTGTCAGACTTCCAAAATCGAGACCAACGCCTAACAGCTGCGTCGTATTGATCGCGGCTGATCTCGCCGTTTCGATAGGCCAGCTTGGCATCAATCATCGCTTCCAACTCTCGCCTATAGGTCTCTTTCGAATAGTTCATCGTCGATCCAAATCGTGACATCTGAGAGTTTGAGGAAGCCGCCCGCGCATCGCCAATCACCAGGCCCGTTGTAATCTTCATGGCAGCATTGCCAACGTTTGGGCCAATAGTCATCGCGTTCGATCGTGAAGCCCTTGTATCGGAATGTGGTGTAGACGGTCAGCATGATAGCCCGGATCAATCCATCCGCCATCACACTCTGGACAATGAGCGTCCGTGCAACCGTGCTCCGCCTTCCGTTGCTCGTGATCCAACTCCTTGCGAAGCTTCATGATGGTCTCATTGAGCAGCTTGATGTGGCGAATCAGCTCTGTTTTGGTCATTCGTTGATAGTTCACTGATTCACCCCCAACACGAGGTCAGCGGCACGTTGAGCGGCGCCAGCAGCGTGAACAGCAAGCTTTGGGTCGCCCTTGAGCACGCGAATCCATGAGGCGATGTAGCTTGCTGAGTGCTGCAACGTCGAGTCAACCCCAACGTGGTGAGCAAGGAAGGTGGCGCCCATCTCGGCCACCAACTCCTCTTTCGAGTACACGGGATCACCAAAGGCTGCGACTGTCTCGATGCCAGGCCTCGCGAGCCTATCTTTGTGTCCTGTGCTGTGAATCAATTCATGGAAGAACGTGGAATAGTATTCGTCCACGCTTTCGAAGCGGTCAATTCGCACCATGTTCACGCGATCGAGAGCAGGCATGTAGCAACACCGGTCGCCCCCGAATGTCTTCTCAGGGCCAGCGTAGCCGGCAATGACTGACTCGCAGCGTGCGACTGGCTCATTCTCCCACGTCTTCACTTCGGGATCGCTAGGCCGTTTGTCGTCTTCCCAGTCGATCTGATCGACGTTGAACACCGTGGAAGACCTTAGGAAGGGAATCGTCCTCGCGTTGCCCTCTTTGTCTTTGCTCTCGAGCATCTTCCAAAACACGATCGGTGACCCCTTCTCGCCCTTGCGGACCCGGCCACCGATGTCTTTGGCTTGCTTGAACGTGCACCAGACAGCTGATTCATAACCTTTCCCGAATTGGGTGAGCTCCAAAACGATGTTGTTCACGCCTCGATAGGCACGCTTGGAAACGGCATTGATTGGGGCGCCGCCACCAGACCATGGACGACGCCACGGGATTGTGCCTTTCTCAAGAGCCTCGATGATTGCCGAGGTTACTTTGTCGTACGCGGTAGGCTTTGCCATGTCTTCGCTCCTTGCGAATGTGGTTCAACTGCGAGATTCACAATCTCACTGCAAGCATAGTATCGACAATCCTATTTCGTGTCCACCTCTTTATTGAGAGTTTGCGGCAACCCGCAACTTGTCGCGATATTCCTCCTCAATCTCGATGTGGATGACATTCCGGAGATCCGTGTAAACGGTCGCGGCGTGGCGCCCATGCATGTCACGAATGTTGATCTTTCGCGGAAGAGGAAAGAACACTTCAAACGCGATCAGCGCGGACAACATCAAGCAATTTAGATGGCCAAGCTTTACTTTCATGACGTTCGATCCGACTTGAAGGGATTGGCGACCGGCGGAGGCATATCAGCATCGATTGCCGCCGTATCTAGAATCTCGTGCTCGATCTGGAGCTGATTGAGAATCCTAAACGTCTCCTCGGCCTCCGGACCCTCAAGCGACTCTTGAAACGCGATCGGAGCATCAACCACATTCTCGGCGTTGATGTCGTC
>FUIF01001517.1_pt1 | contig 19377 bp, 36 predicted proteins | sample 1003461 | NCBI WGS metagenome assembly FUIF01 (sample SAMEA80401918, study PRJEB19352) | marine metagenome | reverse complement strand
TTAAAAGAGTCATCACTTTCCTTATGCTCTACTTTAAAATCACAATCAGCACACCACATTGCTCCATTGGGGGTTCTAAACTGGTTTATACTACTACTTCCACATTGAGGACATACATAATAACTTCGCATTATTTAATCTCCTTATCTGCAAAGAACATTCCACCTTTAACCATGAAAGAAAAAGCAAAAGCTTCAAGAATAATACTTTCAAGGATATAAAACAATCTAAAAGTATCTGTAGCTTCTCTCAATCCGAAAATCCCAGTAAGAGCAATAAGCCCAAGGGAAGCAAAGATGATAATCCCACAAATACGATATATTTTATTTCTAACGATCTTTTCATCAGTTACATCTAATCCCATTCCCGCTATAGCGTATGTCTTGGGGAATTGAAAATAGCTCATATATCCAAGAGAGGAAAAGGTAATCGTTGCACAAATTCCATGAATAATATTTGTAATATTTGGTGGAATAAAAAGGAATAGATAACTATCCCCTCCCGTACAAGGAAAGAGAGCCACTCCTATCATAGAAATTCCCGCAAGTGTTGTTATTCTTTTGTCTCCAAGGTCATATCCTTCATAAGAAATGAGGAATGATCCACAAATACTAAGTAGCCCAAGAAAGAGAACTCTATCATTTGCCCAATTATAGGAAGAAAGAGAGTCCCCCATCCAAATAATCCCACCTGTCCATCCTCCTAAAATGAGGAGAATTGGTGTTGCCGAAGCAAGTATACCAATAACTTTTCTTAATTTAACATCATTCAATCTTCATCCTCCCATGAAATCACGTAGCCCATTCCAATATCTTTTATTTCATAATTAAAATAATCTTTTATATACTCAATTATTTCTTCTTCCACAAGGGGATCAATGTCTATAAATAGTTTATTTCCCCCAGTTAAAATACATTCTATAATCAATCCAGCTATCCTATTACATTCCTTTTGAACTACTGCTGCTTCATAGTTCATCTAAACATCCTCCAATTTTTCTACACCGCTCATACTCATCAATTCAGCGAAATCTTCTTCTGTACTGATTTCCATTCCAAGAATTGAATCATAATCTGGTATATCTTTTTTCCATCTACTATCAATTAAACCTCGACCAATATCAAGGTTTCTTGTACACACCACTTCTCCTCCGTAATTGTTATCTCGCCCATTTGCTCCAATACGAAAAAGACCTTTCTCTTTCTCCGCTTCCGTAGCTCTTAGATATAGTGCAGCCGAAGCATGAGAGAATACTGAATAAGCTCCTGCGAGATTGCTTTCATCTCCATCACTTTTAACAGCATCTCTATTAAACTGAAAAGGAGTAATTACTACCTTTCCTCTTTTCTCTCCAAGCTCTTGCTTTGCTCTACGGTGAAGTTCATCATATCTTTGATACTCTTTCTCACCTCGCCCATCAGAGCAAAGGTAAATACTGTCAATGATAATTATGTCAGATTTCCTTCCAGTATACTTCTCCTCATTATCTTCATTTGCAATAATCCCTCGGAGAGTATTCCCAGTCTTTGTAATATCATAAATATGAAAAGATCCTTTACGGTATTGACCATTAAAATGTCTTTCAGCTTTGTTACATCGATCAGCAGAAAGCATGTGAAAAGTGTCTGTGATAAAATCTACACCTCCACAATCATTGAATAAGGGAGTAGTTAATCTCTTTGTAAGATTAGTAGGAGTATACGTCATATCTTCATCATCTCCCCAAGAAGGAGCTTCATACTTCCAACAACCAAAACGAGCCATATCGTACCGCTCTTGTACCTTATCTTCACTCATCTCAAGAGTGTAGTAATGAACCCGTAATCCCATCATTCTACAATAAATAGCAATGAAGAGAGATACCCATGATTTACCCATCTTGGAAATAGCAGCAATGAGGTAAAGACCACCTTTCTCAAGAGGCCCAAGTAATTGTCCGAAAGCTCCGGGGAGTTTTGCTACAATCTTACTATTATCCGGGGAATAAAGAGTCTTTCTTCTTTCCCTCGCTCTATCAGCATCTATTCCTGTAGTGGAATCTACAGCCACTCTACAATAATCTGCTACTTTATTCTCTGCTTCAGTACTTCTCCCGGTATCAATCAATCCCTTTATTTCTGATGCAAGATTCTCAAGAGAGATTTTCTTACAATAATCTACTGTTTTCTTAATATTAAACTGAGCATCATACTCCTCTCCACTTTCCACATATCGAGTAGAAATGTTTGTAAGAATATCATCGATAAAATCTATATCCTCTTCTCTTGGAAGATCGGCAGCATTTACTGTAAAAATATCTTGTATAGAAGCATAGGGAACTTTATCATAGGAATTAAAATAATCAAGACACCACCTTATTACAATCTTAATGTGAGGAGCTTTGAAATATTTTAGATTCTCTGCGAGGAGAGTTGCTACTTCTCTTGTGTATTCTAAGGAAGTGACTACACCAGTTAGGATATCTTTCTCCTCATCTATTTTTATCTTCTTTCTTTGAAGCTCCAACTATTCCTCCTCATCTTCACCACCCATCTTCAATTCTATAGAATAAGATTTCTCCCTAGAAAACTTTTGCTTTTGTACCCAAAGCCACATTTTAAACCTGCACCACCGATTCATTTTAAATGAGATTGTAGCAGTTACATTTCCAGTATTTATACTTTCAGAAAAAGAAGTGGGTTCATTTAATCTCAGAGAAAAATCCCCAAGAGTTCCAATCTCTTCTCCGTTTATTGTTAATATACTTTTCCAACTATCTTCTGGTCCCATTCTCACTCCTCATGGACATACAATCTCAATCCCCTTTGGGATACTACTTCTATTCCTAAATCTCCAAATATCTAAATCTTTCCCTAGAATAGGACTCCAAATACCACAAATATATCTTGCCCAACCATCCGCAGTATCAATATAAGTATAAACGGGCTTAGATCCTTCATAAAAAATAGGAACCCCATTCCCATAAACATGATTTTCCCCTGAAAAAAATAAGGGAATTTCGTACAATTTCCTCAGTTAAAGTCTTTTTCATCTTTACTAACTCTTTTTCAGGGAGATATGTGATATTTTTCACATATTTCAAATTACTCGCTTCCCACCTTCTTACCCATTTAATTTCGTACAATACATTCTCCTTCCTTAGTTCAAATAACCAGCTTCATCTAATCCATGCCACACACCGTAAGTAGCAGATCCAAACAATAAAATAGATAACGAAATCCATCGGTGGAGGAATCTTTTTATCCTCCGGTAAAAGAGAAAGAATCCCCGCAGTTGTGGCTGTGGCGAGTCCTACATAAGTCATAGCTTCCGAATGGGAAATACCACTACCATTCATTTCATCTGAATAAAGTTGCCGGGAGATATCCATGTCAACAACATAAACCATATCCACAGCCATCCAAGAAACATAAGTGGGACAATCAAGAGCATAGGGAACTACATAAGCAGAAGAAATTGAGATAATAAATAATAATGTTGTAAGCATATTTAGACCACTCTCTCCACTTGCCAATATTCCCATGGGAGAAGGTTCTCTTCAACAATAATGTACTTATTCGCTACAACTCCCATTACCGTCATTTCCATATTCGCCCATTCCTTTTGTTTACAAATACACTCTTTCCACATTTCGGTGTTTGGAGGATAAACACTATCTTCCATATTACCAAATCTTTCACATGAACATACTCTCACTTTTGTTCCCGGTTCCATTGTTTACTTTTTCTCCTTTTCTACATATTCTCCGCAAGCATCCTCATCAAATTCCAAATCAGGATATACCGATTCAATAAATGGTTCTGTAAATACTACGGTAGGAGGATATCTTTTACAAACCCCTGTTTCCTTGATTGTATTAGCCCAATAAAAATACTTACATTCCCCACAAACACTCATAAATCATTTCTCCTTATCCATATAATAATTTAAAATATTAACCATATAGTCTCCTTCTTCGATAGTTTCTCCATCAATAGTCATAGCACTAATACTTGCTTTCTTATCTTGTAATCTAAGAAAAAGCATTTCTACACTATTAGGAAGAATTAAATGAAAAATATTTGTCCTGCCTATTGCTCCAGTTCTATTACTTAATCTCCCATAAGCCTGATCTCTTGTCCCGCTGTTCCAAGCCTCTTGCAAAAATAACATCGTACATGATTTTCGCTGAAGGGAATCGATTCCTTCAGCACAAGAACCAATAGATCCAGCAAAAATTCTAACATTACCTTTTTCGCAAAAATCTTTTATTACCTGATCTCGTACTTCTGGGTTAGTGTCAGTTTCTCCGCTAATATAGACTAAGGATTTACCATATTTCTCAATAAGATCTTCCAGTACAGGTTTATTATGAAAAAATATTACAATCTTTTCATTCCCAATCTCTTCTAGTATATCATCAATAAACTCAAAACAAGCTTTCTTTTTAAGATTCCATGCTTCGATCCTCATCTTAGATAAGTTTCCAAGAGCTTTAGTTTTACTTTCTCCATTTGCAAGGCTTTCTCTAAAAGATTTCTCAGCATCTTCATACTTTGATTTACCATTTGCTTTCATAGGAAGAATAGTTATATTTGGTTTTAAGTACTCTTCACCCCTAATCTCTTTAATTTGCTTTTGAGTAAACCTAATCATAATCCCATCTCGAAGTAAAGAAAACAATTCTTCTTTATTCCTCGCTCCGTGATAAGAAGTTTTCTTTCTTTTACCAAGATAGGTGATTTTTTTCTCACAGAATCTCTCACAGAACTGGTAGTAATTATTGAACTTCTCAGGTCTGAGGATGTTTAGGATAGGATACAACTCTTTGTGAGTGTTTAAAATAGGAGTACCTGTAAGAGCAAGAATAGACTCAGCACCACTACATAAATACTTTACAGCATTGGTTGTTTGGCTCGTATGGGATTTAATCTTATGTACCTCGTCAAGGATAACTGTTTCATGAAAAGTCTTATAAAACTCCTTTAAAGGTTTCTTTGGTAAAAAAATATCTCCCCCATTTGTTTTTGTTTTCACCATTTGTCTTGCTAGAAGAGGATATCCTACAATATAAACATCGTATTCATCTCCATAATAACGCAAATCCTTTGACCCTTCAATAACTTTTATCCTGTCCTCATCGTTAAGCCATTTTCTATATTGGTTTTTCCAGTTAGGAATAACAGAAGTGGGGCAAACAATCAAGGCTGGATAATATTCTGCATAATCAAGAATAGAAAGAGATGTTGCTGTCTTTCCGCAGCCCATATCTCCTGCATTGAGAATCTTCCAATTATTAGCCATGGCATATCTAAAAACCCTTTGTTGATCTTCATAAAGAAACTTATACTTATCTGGTAAAGGAAGATCAAGGTAACTTTCGTCAATAACTACATTTCCCACTAGCTGAAATATCTGAGGATCAATATTAAAATTAAATTCTTTGATCTTCTCGTATATTTCTTCAGTACATTTTACAGTCCACTCTTTTGCTGTGGAGTTGTATTGTCTGTAATCGAGAGAGTCTATCCACCCTTTTATCCCATAGAAATCAGCAGAAGAAATCTTATTGAATTTTAAAACTATCTCCCCTTCATCATTTAGTCTCGCTTCTTTCATTTAATCCCTTTTAAATGCTCAAGAGTACGTAGGTATTCTTCCTCTCCCTCTTCCAATCCGATAAGAGAAAGATCAGCGGCAATGTCTACTACTTCCATTTCTAATGTTCTCTCTTCTATTCTATTTCTATATTCACAAAAAGTACTATCTTCCGGTAAATAATCCCCGTATATTTCACAAGTACCAGCTATTAAGTGTTCACAATTATTACAGTGCATTTATTTTCCTTTTTCTCCTTTAATATAAACCAACCCCTATTCCAAAATCTAAATACAATTCATTATCATATTCTTTTAGTTTTTCTAAATCTTCCGAAGTGTAATTGATAACTCCTTCATCTAAATTGGATGAGTCTATCCTTCTCGCATGAGGAATTCTTCAATGCCTTTAACTCATTTCTTCTTTTAATGAGGGAATCAACAGTGTGCTTCGGTTCTTCAATTTTTAACATTGTCCTAATTGATATATCTGACCACCGATCAAAAGTATTTTCTATATGAACGTAGTATCTACCGAACAATTCAGATGGGAAATTTTCAACCCAAGAAACTTCACAACCATCATCAGAATAGAATACATCATCTATGATCTCTGGACAAAGTTCCCACATCAAATCAAACTCTCTACCATCCACTCCGTAAAGTTCCTTGGACATAAATCCCACCAACTTCTTAAACTCATCTTCATTATTTATGTCAATAAAAAACTGCATTTATTTTCCTCAATAGTTCATTCTATCCAACAAAGCAGAAACTTTAGAAGCTCTACTCTTCGCAATCTTTTCATATTCTCCAAGTTGTTTCTTACTCAATTTCACTCTCATCCCTGTCGGAAGAATACTACTTTTCTTCACCGTAAAAGTATTAAAAGCATTATGAGCCAGAACCAGATCAGCTCCAAACATTTCTGTCGATGTAAAAGGCTTCCCGGTAAACATATCTATTTCCACGTATTTATCCCAACAAGTCTCTTCCCATTCTACAATAAAAACACCGTCATCCATAATGATTGTGGGCTTTCCTCTTTTCTTATCTATGACCACTCAAGCGTCTCCTTCCATAAAAGAAATAATAGCTGATTCAAGACCAACTCCATCTTCTACACTATTCATAAATATACTTATTGCTTCATCCGTATTTCGTATTCCACTTCTCCAAAGAATACGACAATCTCCGTAAGAACATTCCGTTTTCCAAATTACCCTATCAGTAAAAGTCTCAAAATCCATTTATTCCTCCTCATATCTTTTATTTATTTCTATAAGAATACCCTCTGTAATTTTACGACATTCATGGTACTCCACTTCAGAAGCTTTCTCTACATAAGCAGTAATCTCTTCCTCAGAGTATTCTTCCTTCTTCATAACCTTTCTCATTTCACCAATCATTCTTAATTGCGGTGCAGTAAAAGGAATTTCAATTAAGCTATATTTCATTTACTTTACCTCTTCTCTAGGTGTTAGCTTATACCAATAGGTAAAGGTTAGAATATTCGTACTCACATCCTCTTCATTCTTTATATGAGTATATTTCTTACTATCAAGGATCAAGCATACCCCGCCTTCATATTTAAACTCCTCATCGCTTGGTATACCATCAGTCCTATAAGCAACATCCCCCGGTTTCAGGTCTTCACGTTTAATAGGAACCCATACGAAATCTTTAGTACCATTAGCAAACTCATAGTCAGTTGCTTCAACTACCCATGTTTTAGCAACAGGTAAATATCTCAAGCACTGCTTACGTTTATTAAAGATAATGCCCCCTGTTCTGGTTATAGGTGTATTCTCATGAATCTCATAATATTCTACAGGCTTATAGTTATCTAATCTCTTCCGGGCCTCTTTAAGTTTAGCCTCGGCTTCCTCAATGTCTTTTAAAATTAGTTCTTTTTCCGTCATTTCTTTCCTCCTTAGATAATAATATAAGAAAAGGTGGTGTTTAGTCAACTACCTTAAAATGATTCTGGGAAACACTTTTCAAACTCTAATATCTCCCTATCCCCATTATGATATTCAATATCGATCTTATAGTAAACAACTTCCTGTAAATCCATCACCCCATCAATAACCTTTACCTGTTTAGAGAAGGAATGTATGTATTTAATTGAAGAACCTTGATTTCCTTTAAGATCGATTTCAAATAACTCTTTCATAAATCCTCTACCTAATCGGGTTCCTACTAATGATTATATTGAACATTATTTTACCTTATATCCCAACATTTCATTAAGAAGAATAGGGAGAACTACATGATCTTCGGGGTCACCTACCCGGATAGCATCGGCAATATAACAATTATATTCTTCAAGCATACCTAAAGCATACCCCCCACTAAAGTAACACCCCGGTGGTCTATATGAACTTCCGTATCTAAATCATACTCATAAGTACCACCTCCCCGCCCACAAAAAAATGTCTTCTAAAGCTTTATTCACGTTTTCCAACATTTCCTTTACTGTGATATCCTTTTCGGGTGTAAAAGCTACTTCATCATATCTACCCCGCCATGAGTCGGGTGTACCAAAACCAATAGGATAAACTTTCTTCTTATCCTCTACACTGTTAAGTGCCTCTAATAAACTTCCAAGTGTTACCATTCTTTTCTCCTTACTTAATTTTTCCACCTTAAAGATAAACTCTTTTGGGTTGGCAATTTTACTTTCTTGTGTTAGACTCTCTAAGTTTTTCACAATAGTGAAGACTGATGTTGTACTATCGTAGGCGTGGTACTCAGCTTCAAATCTATCGATAACACCATGGCAAAGTTGATATCCCCCACCATACCTAGCGTTAATATAAATGACTTTATCCCCGATATGAAGTTCTTTATTATCCATATCGTAAGTAGGTTCTTTTAAAGCTTCCTCTTTTTCCTTATCGGCAGGTATTACATTCCAGACAGTATCCCCAGTATATCCTTCTAACCATTCGATATTTCTATCTGTAAGACTTCCTTTTGGTTTATTACCCCGCCCTGTCCATCGGTATTTACCATCAGCAATAAACTCTATATAGGTATACATATACACGCGAGCATTAGCAACTCGACTATACTGCTCAAAATCTTTCTCTTTCAGAGGTTCTAAATCAAATACTAGTTTAGCGATACTCCCAGTTTTCTGCCCTTTTATAAACTTAACATAGACAAATCCTTTGTTACGCTCCCAATCCTTTTTAACCCGCTCATATAAGTCATGAACAGCTTTAGTTTCTTCCCCGTTATAGCAATAATTATATCTACATATTCCCATGATAGTCTCCTCTATTTAATCGGGTTCCTAAATGAATGTTTATCAAACCCATGTGTTTCAGCCCGTTCCTTATCCGTCATAGGAAGAGAAACATCCTTATCATTATTTAGGGAAGAAATATAGTTTTGTAATTCTTCCCAAATTTCTTGTTCACTTATTATCGAAGTTATCTTAGTATTTTTTAGGATAGGGTTTTCTTGTATCGTATGCTTATTCGTAGAAACTCTAAGTAACTCTGTAAAAGGTTGGTTGTAGTCAAACTTCTTCCATCTCCAAATGTATTTAAGTTTACATCCTCTTAGGGAAATAGGTGTAGGAAAATAATGTTTGTAGTCGGTAAAAACTCTTTTAAGTTCTATATCAAAGGAAGTAGGGATTGCAAACTCTTCTCCTCCACTAAAATTAGAAAGCTCAAAAAGGTACTGTTTATATCCCACTTCCAAAAGAATATTTCCCGTAAGGTCTTTTACCCTTGGGTAAGATAAAGTGTCTACCATAGATATAAGATCATCATTAGTAAGATTGACACTTCCCCTACGGTCAAATACTACTTTCTTATCTACACCGTATACATGGGATAGGTAATCGTAGTAATCTTTGTTTCTATCAATTATTAGCATCCAAAATACTCCTTTACTTTATTCCACAAAGACCCATCAATATCTAATCTACCGCCCCAATAGCCTAAACTACACCAGCCTCCATCCACATCTCTTACAAAGGTGACACGTTCTTGTACCTCTTCAAGAAATCCAATGATGAAATAATCCGTTTCTGTAGCGTAAAGCCAATCATACTCAAGGACTTCATCACTCCAGTCTTCTACAATATCTGGATGCGCTGAAAAGAAATCAAATATGCCTAAAATTTTCACCTTATCTCTTCGGGAAGGCTTGATTTTACCATCATCAAAGTAATCATAAGTTTTTCCTATTATCGGTAATTCTTTCATTAACTTATTTCCTCCACCTAAACTCTCCAAATAAAATTGTCCAAATCTTTTTCCTTTTTCTTCAAGAAGTCCTTTTTCTTTTCATCCCAACATTCAATTAAAGATGGTGGGAATTGTTTACAACTCCATATTAAAGACTTCCCATCTCCAACAAACTTACCATTATTATATACTGTGTGAGCTTTTATGCTAGTAGAGGAGTATCTTGAACAATGGTATCCAAAGTATAAAATAGAACCATTTTCTAATTTAATACAAACGGTGCTTTCCTTAATCCCTCTCAGTTTGTCAGTTACTTTAATTTCAAAACCTGTAATTTTATACTGAGATAACCGTTTGAGTAGAGCCTCTCCCTGTGTATAATTTAAAATACTTCCAAAATCCATCTTACTCTCCCTCATAAACACCAAGACCTTTCAAATAGATCTCAGTTACTCCTACATTACTGTGATTCAATAAGTTTTTCACAACCACCAAATCCCTACATTCCACATACTTCTCTATAGCGTACTTATGTCTAAGACAATGGGGGCTAAACTTTTTCGCAATCTCTCCCTCATTTACTAACCCAGCTACAGCCTTATTAAAGTGTATACTGAAAGTGTTACTATTTAACTCTCCTAATAAGTTAGCACACTCTTCAAAATAAGTCAAGTCTTTTTCACTTATTTTTATAGAATATTCTTTTCCCTTACTGGTAGAGACAATTTTATCCTCTACTAATACAGCATTATCGAGGAAACCCTTTCTTACTCCGTACTCATTTAAAAGCTTCATAGAGAGCTTCATCTTCTTAAAGGTGTTTACCTTCATATTTTCCTCAAAGAACGTATATAGCTTCTCTACGTCTGTCTGAGAGGGTATATACTTGTCTTTTATAGTCTTTCTGCCATTTTTGTTTTTAATATGATTAAATGGATTCTTCTCAAGGTACTCAAAGTCAATGAGATGAGTATAAAAAGAAGAAATCCCTGCAAGGTAAAATCGTATTGTATTCGGGGACTTCTCTTCAAGAGTTTTCAAATAAGTAAGAGCTTCTCTTCTGGAAATATCCACAATCTCATTATGGGACCACTTTAGAAAGTTTGTTATAGCCGTAAGGTACATCCTTTTTGTGTGAGGAGAAGAAAAAGAGTCCAACCAAAAAGAAATTTCAGTTTGTATATTAAAAGATAACTTTGTTCTTTCTTTCCGATACTCCTTTTTAAGATCATCAATTTCTACCGATGTTTGTATTGCTTTAAACTGAGCCTCATTACAATCTCGTAGGGTAATGGGGTTATTTCTTATGGCTATATTGGTCATTTCAATTTCTCCTTTTCATAGTTGATAATACAAATATACTACGGAATTAGGATTTTGTCAAGAGCGTTTAAGAAATTTCTTCTCCTTTTTCTTTTGTAACCAAACTTGATTCCGTTTGTAGAATTCCATCTTTCTTTAACATTCTTCTAATACCATCTACACCTTTTTGATATACTCTTGTAGTCAAGTTAATATGAGTATTCCATTCAGTAGAATATGTAGACTCAGTAATGTTAAACCACCCCAAATCTATATATTTCTGGTAAGGAACTCTCCCATCTTTAATAAACACTCCCCTTCTTCTAAGGTAGTCAAACAATTTAGTTCTACCAAAACCGGGAACACCAATAAGCTTAATAGCTTCACTCATAGATATAGCTCCATCGGCAGCCACTACCGTATCATAAAACTCTACTTTAGGTTGATCCTGAATAATCTTTGCTTTAAGCTTAACCGTTTCTTTCTTCTTTTCTTCAATAAGTCTATTTGCAGAAATGAGGCATGAGCCATGATTTCTTCTTCTGTCATCTCATTCTGTCCTACAAAATAAGCTCCTGTTTTACGGATAGAGGGGAGAACTTCAGATGTTACCCACTTCTTGAACCTGTACAACCTATCCAATCTTCTTTGTGTTTCGGGGGGTACAATATGCGTACCCCCTTTTGTATTTGCTTTCTGAGGCTGCATTTGGAATAAAAGGGAGTACAAGCCTGACTCATTGATAATTACAAAATCTTGTTTACCCCCTGAAGTGTTCATTGAGGTTTTGTCTCTGTCTTCTTCTGAAATTCTTCCTAGACTTCTACTTGGATTCTTATCTCCAAAGGCGAGACAAACATCCTTCCCAATAAACCAAGGTTCTCCATCTTTCTCTACAACTCTTACTTCTCCAAATTCTTCACTTTTAAAAATCTCTAAATCATTCACTCTCAAAAATCTCCTTCATCTTTTCAATTTTCTCAATATCTTTTCCAAGACGCTCCTTTACTTCTCGTTCCCATTCAAGAACTTCCTTCATTTTATCTTGACGCACCTTCTTCGCCACTTCATCTTTTCTTCTAATCTCAGCCTCAAGATGACTAAGAGTGTTTACATAATGATTGTAAATAGCTCTCTCTACAGCAGTGTGCAGCTCATTTCTCTCTTCCCCGGTAAGGGTCATACTTGGCTTAAATGTCAATGCTTTCTTTTCCATTTTCTCTCTCCTTTAAATAATCGTCTATTGCTTTATCAATACCATAAGCGTACAAACTCCACAGAACTATCTCAGCTTCTTCTATGGAGAAATTATGAGGATGTCTTACTAAAGCTTTTGCATCGTGTAGAGAACATCCTGTCTTTTGTCTAAGCTGTATTATCTTCTGAACTTCTTCGTTCATCTTTATTATTCTCCTTATCATCTAATTTCTTTTTCTCATCACAAGCCCATTTCATTACTACACTATGAAGATATTCAGATAAATAGGCTTTAAATTCAGATTCATCTTCAGCGTGGAGAGATTCCATAATATGATCATGAACATGGGCTAACTCATGATAAATAACCGAAGCTTCCAGTTCATTGACCCACATAACACTTCCTCTTGTTAATCCAGAGAAATCTACACCAACTACGAAATCCTCTCCGATCTGTTCTTTAAACTCTTTCATTCCTCCGGTCTTACGAATGTAACGGTTAAATTCCTTTTCTCCTACGTAAACATAAACATCTACGTCAATCATATCAACGTGAAATTTCTTCAATTCTAATTATTCTCCTTTTCCACCAACTTTCTAATGAAATCTAATCCTGACTGATATACAACTGTTTTCAGATTAACATGAACTTCTCCATAAATATCTGAGTATCTTTGTTCAATCATTCTGAAGTATCCTCTATCTACATATGCTCTGTAAGGCTGGTTATCCTTGGTTAGAACTTTCTTATTTCTAAGAAAAGCAAAAAGTTTATTTCTACCAAAACCGGGAATGGCTAGAACATCTGCTACTTGCTTCATGGTAATAGCATCCGTTGAGTTTGTCACAGCATCATAAAACTCTTCCTTGGGTTTCATAATTTCCACAGTTGATTCCAATAGACTTACTTTCTCTTCTGCAATTTCTCGTTTATCATACTGATCAGCCCAAGCACGTGCAGCTATAGCAGGATTAGTAAAATCAGGTAATATAGACTCTAGTGCCTTGGCTTGTTTCTCTCTGACAATAAAATACTGTCTAGCTTCTCTACCTCTCTCATTGTTTTCCACCATAGACAGTTCTTTAGCCATGTCTATTGAGATGTGATAATCCTTAGTTCTCCTATCTCCACCTCTCCCAGTTTGATTCACCGAAATGGGGGAATCAATGATAAAGTCTTCCCCTTCAATAAATTGGTATTTTTCAACCCTACCTTTAATCCAACTTGAGAAGTCTCTCCCTACCTCAAGAAACTCATGTAAATCCCTTGCGCTTACCGTTGTAATTCCATCTTCATTTTCGTTAATTTTAATCAGTTCATCCATTTTTACCTATTCTCCTTTTAATTTATCGGATAAAGAACCAAAACCGAAGGGCTATTCATGATCCTATTATATTCCTCTTCCTCATCTTCCATACAGCAGTCTTCTATGGACCAATTCTTACTATAAACTTCCCCGCTATAAGAATTTTCTTCCACGTAGACATACTCATCATCTCCTCCAGCTAATGGAGAATAACCATTTCCCTCACAATCTTTCTGTAGGATTATTTTCATATCCTCCGGTAACTCTTTCAAATACTCTCTTAATTCACCAACATTCATCTCTTACTTCTCCTTCGCAATATATAATTTATAACTTACTTCCTCATCCGCATGACACCAAATATCAGGGACATCATAATATGTGGTAACTTTTTCAACATAGGAAGATTTCTGTCCAGTATATCCAGCAAATTCAGGGTCAATTTCCATTATATCTGAACCAGTCTGAAGATAAACCTTATTCCCATAGAAACAAAATCCGATATCTTCTACATCATCTACTTCACAATAGATAGTAGATTTTGAATCTATTTCTACTACTTCGTGTGTTAATCCATGAATTCCACAAAAAGCCAGGAATAACACACCTATGAGGAAAAATCCCCAAAAGTCAGTATCCACCCACGCTACAAATCCTACAACAAAGGCAACTATCCCAATACAGGCAAGCACCGCAATCATAACTAAGTTCTCCTTTTAATATAACTTTAATTCTTTCTTAATATACGTAATCTCATCAGGTTTCCCCCGCAGTAACTCATCTGGATCTGATTTGACATCACTTCCAAGGGAAATAACTTCCACGTTTGTAGACCCACTTCCCACCAAATACCCAAGTTTTTCTGCTTGTTCTTGGGCTTTTTCTTCCTCATCGTAAAGAATAAATACATTTTTGTATCTTTCTCTCAATAAATTTGCTTGTTCTATGGTAAAAGAGATACCAAATGAACAAGCAACTCCCGGCCCATTGAATCTAAGACAGTCGAAAATCCCTTCCACCACAAGAATATTATCAAGACTACAATTGTCAAGATTGTATAAAATTCTTTGGTGAGGGATCACTTCTTTCTCTTTTTCAAGAGCCATAAATCTCACAATATCAGGATTATCTAGGTAAGTTCTTGCTTGGTAACTTACAATTTTCCCATTGTAAAAGATAGGGAAAATCACCCTATAATTGTATTTACCATATCCCGCAGTAGTGTATGTGAGAGAGTATTTCCTAAAAAGAAATTCAGGATCAAACCCTCTCACATCACGAATATACTTGTAGGCATCATGGTTGTGATTTATTTCACAACTCCCAATCATGTCTACTTTTGTTGGTCTTCTCTCCGTGTGTGAATTATTTCCCACATAATCGTGCGCAACATAATCACTATAAAGAGCAACAACATCTTTTAGTTCCCGGTAAGGTAATCCTGTAAGAACTTTTAAAGTATCCCACAGACCATGAAAACCACAAGACCAACAAGTAAAGTAACCATGAGTTCGGTGCGCTCCTAATTTTGGATTAACACCGCCACAAAAAGGACAAGGTAGAGCAACAAAATCATCTGTATTTATTCCACTATTTACTTCATATGGCACGTTCAAGTCATCAAGAAGTCGTACCATATCTATTTTTATTGTTTCTTCTTTTCATGCTTTAAAATTGTAAACAGGCTTAACTCGGTGTAGAATTTCCACCGTGTCTTCCAAATACATCTCAATGGTTTCTGGGTCTTTGTAAGCCATGGGGGATTCATCCAAGGTAGATTCCTTTACCGATGAAGAATAAATGCCGCTCATAGACGCAGTAAACTCCTCCATAGAAACATTAGCTTTCGCTTTGCTTCTACTCATAACTCGTCCAGCACCATGAGGAGCAGAATAATTCCAATCAGGATTACCTTTACCTTCTCCAATAATCAACCCATCTCGCATATTCCAAGGAATGATGACAAGTTCACCTTTGTGAGCTGAAATAGCTCCTTTTCGGATAATACCATCTTCAAAGTTGATGTAGTTATGTACTGATTCAATTTCTTGGATAGATTCTATATCAAGAAAATCGAGAATTCTTTCAAGCATACGGTAACGGTTAATCCCCGCAAACTTTTGAGCTATTTTCATATGTTCAAAGTACTTATGAGCGTAGCTGCCTTCAAGATATTCCATACCTTTAGGGATCTTCTCAGCATCTTCATAGAACTCCTTTTTCACCTCTTCTCTGTTCTCAGGTAGAGTATCCTGTAAGACTTCTTCGAGGGAATACTTTCTTTTAGCGTTATGCAAATCTTCGGCCACCTTCTGATGATACTTCGCTATTTGTAATCCAAAGTTCCTACTTCCACTATGTACTGTAAGCCACAAAGACTCTTCCTCATCCTTTCCAATTTCGATAAAATGATTACCACCACCAAGGGAGCAAAGAGACTTATATACTCTATCTACCGGAATATTTATATCGTTACACACATCCCTTAGTTCATCGGTAAAAGGCTTTGCAATTCTATCAATTTTAGAATTCACATTATGTCCATGTGGAATGTTGTTTCTAATGAAAGTATCAAGAGCAGGGTAATCAATTTCTACCTTACCAAGCTTATAGGATAACATTCCACAGCCGATGTCTACCCCTATTACATTAGGAATAATTTTATCTCCCATTTCTACCGTAGTACCAATAACAGCCCCCGCCCCAGCATGAATATCAGGCATAAATCTTGTACGCTTATCTTCAAAAGCGGGGTGATTAAGAAACTGATACACTTGACCAATAGCCGTCTGTTCCACTTCATCATTAAAAATCTTACAATCGGTATACTTACCTTCCAAACCAATCATTCTTCTACCTCCAACGCATTTATTATCCCATACAAGGAAAATCCAACTAAAAGTAACAACACAATTCCCACTGAAATTCTTATTCCAATCCATATAGAAAGTACAATAATTATTCCCAATACCATAGCATAAGCACTTGCTACAACAGTAATTACAAGAACGGCAGTCGCCGCATAAGCTAAAATTGTTTTTAAAATCTCCACATTATTACTCCAACTTTTAACTTCATAACTTAATTCTCCTTTCTAAAATTTAAACGTACCTATAAAATAATCTACTTTAAAAGTTTTGTCAACCCCTAAATTCAATCTTTCAAAAAGAAAGCCTGTGAGCGTGTTTAGATTGAAAGGGGAGTCATTCTACCTTTTACCTTCAAAGACCGTCTGTAGGGACTTCACGTTTAAATTAGAGGGTATTTTGAGTTTATCCTATAACTATACCATAAAATGTTAAGAATTAAATAGTAGTTACAGTATTAGCAGTAAGAATAATATTCTACAAGTTTTGTCTTTCTAGTCACTCTTTTTGTTAAAATTTTATCAAAAGTAAAAGGTCGAATACCTGAATCCCACATAGGTAAACTTAAAAATATATCTTCCTGTACCCTTAATCTTCCTAGGATATCTCCGATATTCCAACTCATACTCATTATCTTGATATTTAAAATACAACCAAACTCTGCTATTAGTACCGTCACTCCAGTGAGCATATGAATCAAATACTCTATCTGTAATTAAAAATCCATCAACTGGTATGTCATCTACCAAACAGTAAGCAATAAATCTGTCTAACTCCATGTGTGTTCTCTCGCTACTTTTCTCCATATTCTCTAATTGTGACAGGCATTTCTCTTAGGTTTACGAATAATTCCATAAGAGAATCTCCTTCCTCCCCAGTAAATTTATCAGGGACCATTGCAAGATCCACCGCATCTAACTGGTCTTTGAAGTCATCGTAATCCTCTACTCCTCTTTTAACAATACCAAGAACCATAATCAATACTTGGTAGATAATAGAATTACCAGAAAAGTCTCCTCTTTTATAATACTTAAAAGCTCTCATCAAAGATGATAAGGGGTACTTACTTCCGGTGTAGAAAGTAGATTCCAACAAATGAGCTGTTTCCCAGTCATCGGTGTAATATAAATCCTCTACACTCATCCCCCAAGGTTTTAATTCTAGCTTAGCTCCGATCTGAGTATGGGCAAAGTCGAAGCTATCTACCAAATCCTCCAAACTAGGATGAAAATACTTACATAGCTGAATAACTACTCCCTCGTTTGTTTTAATAGTGATAGCATTTTTAGTTTCCATAACAAGAGTCAGTATTCCTTCTTTTTCACAAACATAGATCGTTTCTTCAATACCATCGAAATCATTTTCTGATACCGGGAACAAATCATAATCGTTTGGTTTATCTCTATTACAACTATTCCCGGCGATATAACATTCTTCAATCCCAAGAGCCTTAAAAGGAATATTTTTACATCTCTCATTGATTCTTGTCGTAATCAATTCTTCTACATTCACCCTCTCACCACCTTTACAATTTTCCAAGCATCTTTAATTTTACCATCAAGTTCATCCAGCTTCTTCTCTGCTTCCTCCATGAGAGGAATTACATCATCTAAACCTTCCATACCTTCTTCAACATACCTTCTCACAAACCCCTGAAAAGCTTGATACAAAGTACCATAACAATATGTTCTACTTGCATAAAGTTCCTTCTTTTCTCCACCTCTTTCTGAAACATGAGGGGTGGAAGAAACCCATTCCACATTAAAACCCAAACCACTTTTCACAAGAGTAAACTCCTCTGAAATACATATTCTTTTTTCATCTACTGCTTTATTCATTATTTCTTGACCTCCATATAGTCTCTATAAACGATTTTCTAAGACAAGTGACTCCATATACCTTTTTTGGTAAAAGAGCGTCACACGGCTTTCTATTGCTCAAATGAAGCCGATTTCACTTTATTCTCCAAGTAGGAATCCAGAATAGAGAGGAATCCAGCGTCAATTACGTCAGATTCACCTAATTCTTCCATGTATTTATCAAAATCCTCATCCCTACAGCACCATTCTTCCACACTCATTTTTATATCATCCTCAATTCCCTCTTCTTCGTACCACTTTTCAAGGGCTTCCATCTCTTCATCAGACACATCATCGTAGAAATCGTAAACAATTCGGGATATGTCCGAGTCAAACCCATACGTTGATTGATACTCAGAGAGTCGGGAGAGAAGATCCTTGGTGAGAAGATGTAAAGTACAGAAGTCAGTGTAAGCCATTGATTTGCTGTACCATGGGATTTCTCCGGGGTGAACTGTGTACTCATTGAAACCTTTGAGGACTTTTCTAAAATATTTCCTATTCACCGAAGAAGGGTACTCTGAAGCTTCTCCTGAAGGAATATCTACCGGATCTGTGAGAGGAACTTTGGATTGGAGAACAACTCCCATCTTCTCTTCCACCTTCTCAGTCAATCTCTCTTTGATTTCTCTCCCTGAAATTTTAGACGGGGGGGTTTCATTTTCGACTGAGTATTCTTCAAGCACTTCTTCTACGATCTCTTTCTGAGATTCAATTGTAGGGAAAGCAATCTTCCCATGTTCCGATAATAAAGCAGAAGAAGCTCCTTCTACTAATCCGGGTACTTCTAATTTCTCAGACACTTCTCTACTAAATCTCTCTGAGTGCACTGTATCATCAGGTATTGACAGTAAAGCAACTCTAATCTGATCCTTTGTCCACGAATCTCCTAAAAAATTTGAAATTATTTTCCAACCAATGGAGGAATGGTGGACGTCCACCAAAGCCCCCTTACCCTTAGCAGTAGCAAAACCATGCTCATCAGTGAAAAGATTCTTACACCAATCATCCAGATTATTGTAATCACCGTTACAATCGGAAATATGTTTCTCAATGAACTT
>FUIF01000808.1_pt1 | contig 19432 bp, 33 predicted proteins | sample 1003461 | NCBI WGS metagenome assembly FUIF01 (sample SAMEA80401918, study PRJEB19352) | marine metagenome | reverse complement strand
CGGCTCTGCAAATATATTTAATAGCATTGCCGAGGTGATAGTTAAGCTCTTGATCGCGGATGAAGTCCCAGACTTCTATAGAACCTCGCGTGTAGTGGGAGGGTGATTGGGCCATTCCTTGATGAGATTGGAAACAGTGTTGGTCAGTACAAAGTTCTGGTGTTGCAGAGCTTCGTACACGGTGATGATGTCATCCTTGCTTGCGTTTTTTAGCAGGTCTTTGATCTGCCTCATCTTGAACTGTTGCTCCATTGTCAGGTCCGTGACCGGAGGCGGGGGACCAAAGAATGGGCTGCGAGAGTTGGAAGTCATAGTTCTCGTGCTGAAGGATCTTAGCCAGCCGAGCGTTGAGGAGTGCATCGTCGTCTGACAATCCTTTCTCTCTGTACGCTTGGCACACAGCCTCCCACTCGAAGTCGCACTTGTCAAGCAAGTCGGCAGCACGCTTGACTCCAATACCAGGACAGCCAGGGTACCCATCAGTGGGGTCACCTGCCAGTGACTGTATCAGATGCCAGCGGTCACCGTCTTCCTTGTCGATCTCTTCCACCTCTCCTTTCATGTCCCAGTATGCACCAGGGACCTGACGCAGATCCTTGTCAGGACTGCAGAGGATGGTCTCAACATCGGAGGGTGTGGTTGCATCAATCCCCAGGGCGTCATCAGCTCAAGGCTGTGGCGACACACGGTGCTGAAGTTTTCTTCGCACCAGTTCACCAGACGTTTGTATCCCAGGGGCTTCCTGCGGTTTCGATGTCCCTTGTAATCGGGGTAAATTTTTTTGCGGAAATTTTCAACGGATGAGAAGTACAGGATGACGTCATCATCCATCATGTCCTTCGTGAGTTTTTTGATCTCACGCTCGAACATCTTCACAACCTCTGAGAAGTTCGACTGAGCAATGATCACGTCATTACCGAAGTCAATCGAATCCTCATTGGCTTGGGCGCATTTGTATGCGGTGAAATCAGCGTCGATTAAAAGCATTAGTGTACCTGTGCCCAGTTGTCCCCGATCTGTGCGTCTGCATCGATGCGGATCCTGAGCTTGTAGTGTTCACCAGCCATGGCGGCTGATGTGGTGCAGATGGATGCGACCTTATCAGCCACATCTGGAGGGCAGCCAAGGGCTTGTTCGTCATGCACAAAGGCGTACCTTTCGTGCTCGATGCCCTGGAGCCTGTCATGGGTGATCAGGAGCCAACGCTTCGCCAGAACCCCGGCTGCTGACTGCAAAAGGAAGTTCAATGCCTTGTGCGGCGAGTCAACGCTGATCGTACGACCATCGATAGATCGTATGGCAGCATTCTCCTTCGCCTTGCGTTTGACCGCCTCAACGAGGTCCTCCAGACCAGGAATGGCGTCAAGGTATGCCTGACGTATCTCTTCACCCTTCGACTTGGCCTGCTGTTTAGACAGCTGCGGATCGTAGCTGAGGCCGATCTTCGTTGTCGACGCACCGTAGAGGAAAGCGTATGTAACAGTCTTGACCGCCCTGCGGGAGATCCCAATCTTGTCAGCATTGACCTGATGGATGTCATCATTGAGAAGGATGTCAGCGTAGCGCCCACCGTCGTACCTGGCAAGGTAGTGGGCAAAGATTCTTAGCTCGATGCCAGCAAGGTCGCTGTCAACCAGCTTCCAGCCAGGTTTTGTAATGAACAGCTCGCGGCAGTCAGCGTCAGAACTTACCTGCGCGAGGTTCGGACGAGCATGAGCCATACGGTGCGTGGCTGCTCCGATAAAGCAGGAATGGTGAAGCCTGCCATTCTTGACCAACTTCAACCATGCGTTGCTCCCTTGGGATAACATTCCGAGCTTCTTTTGTGTTTCAAGAATACTCAGGAATACCAACGCTTCCTCTGTCCCGATCTCTTTCAACACGGTTTCATCGATGACTGGCTTACCAGTCTCTGTGTGCTTCTTAGGCACCCAGCTTTGAAACGTCTTGAAGTACCAGGCGATGTGATCACGGCTACTGGGGTTGAACTCCTTGAGCCGCTGCATTTCTGCACCAGCTACATAGCCTTGTGTCTTGTTATCACGCTTTGGTGTGAACAAGTTACCTGGAGCAAACGAGCAAACGCCCGCAGCACACGCTCTGAGGCTCTCCAAGCGGTTGAGAAGGGTGTTCTCTAGCTCTTGGGCCTTACGCACATCAAACGGCCATCCTACGGCCTCCTGAGAGGCCATGAGGGTAGCGATGTCATGCTCTAAGCGGACTGCTTCAGGTATTTCTGGAAATGATTCCATAGTTTTACGAGAACAGCGACGTCTTGGACACAGTACTCCTGCATCTCTGGTGACCACTGCTTCCAGTCAGCAGTCTTGCCAAACTCTCCTTTGTGGCACTTGAGTCGGTAGCCATAGGCTTCGAGGCTGTGTGATCCATAGAGTTTGGGAGGCATCATAGGCCACTTCCTCTTGAGATCCACGTCCAGCAGGTTGGTATGGAAGAACCTACTGAGGATCAGCGTGTCCATCTGTTGATGATGGTGGAAGAAGGGGTAGTGCTTCTTGATCTGCGGCGTATCATAGCCGATGCCGTTGTGGGCAACGATAAGATCCGCCTCAGCAAGGATGTTGATGCCTGTGGTGATGGTCTCACAGTCAGCGCCCTGGTCGTTGTATTGAAGAACTTGACCAGTTTCGAGATTTTGTGTGACCAGACAATGAACAACGGTGGAATCGAAGCCATCAGTTTCAATGTCGTAGGCGAGTTTCATTTGCGTTTCCAGACATAAGTCTTGTCTACAAAAGCAGCCTTCTTCACCATATCAGGTGAGGGAGGCTTTGGTTTAGAAATCGGTTTGGGGGTCGAACTCTGGTTCGTATGCATGTTCGGTAAAGCGGCATTTTGACAAGTCGTAGCTCAGTTGACACGCGACGCCAACCTCGCCTGAATAGCGATTCTTAAGGACGCGCACTGTTGTGCCATCTCGTTCAGATCCGCTCTGTTGATCTCGCTCCAGTGCGATGACTTGATCTGAGAGCTGAGCAATCGAAGCCGATCCGCGTAGCTGTCCGAGTGTGACGCGGGCTCCTTCCTCGTGGTTTGTGTCATTGGATGTTCTCCGCAGGTGGGATACAAGGAACAAGGCGATGCCAGTGCGTTCAACAAGAGAGCGAAGCCGGGTCATGGTGATGTCGAGCATCCGACGCTCATCCCCATCTAGCCCGCTGAGCAGGATGCTGAGGTGATCAAGGAAGACAACACGCACCTCAAGGCCGGTGGCAAGGTACTCAATTCTGTTGTAGATGACATCAGGATCAAAAGAACCAAACCCATCGAAAAGAAAGAGATTCCACTTAGCAATAGAATCCTGATACGCCTTGGTGAGAGTAGTTCTGTCATGTTCTCCGATATGAAGGGACTGCCCAGTGGCAGCAGACATCAAGCCTAGAGCTGTACGGCGGTTGGATTCCTCCAACGCCACATAACCGACCCGTTCTCCCTCGTTAAGAAGGTGAGTTGCAAGGTCACGACAGAATGAGGATTTACCGATGCCAGATCCTGCAGTGATCGTTGTAAGTTCTCCATACCGGATCCCTCGAAGCTTTGCTTGTAATCCTTGAAAGGGGAACTCATGGGCACAGGGTTCTTCTGGTGTTGTCAGGTCATCGAGCAGGGTCTTGGCATCGATGATGCCGTCAGGACGGTAGGTCTTGGCGTCCCACACTGCTCGGCGGATGGCCTCTGCATCGTTCGCCTGCAGGGCATCAGAGGCATCCTTGTACTTCTCCATGCGAGCGATCTTGACCTTGCCAGGTGGCAGGATCTGAGCACACTCTTCAGCAGCAGCACGACCAGGCTCGTCATTGTCATAGAACAAGACGACCTCTTCGTAGCCCTGAAGCAGCGGCATGACACGCTGCAATGCTTTCTTGGCACTCTGTGCACCGTCAGGGACGGACATGTGAGGCCAGGTAGGCATAGCGGCATAACCAGACGCAGCGTCCAGCTCGCCCTCATAGATGGTCAGACGAGTACCTGAGTCAGGGAACAAGTGCTGTCCAAACAACTGGTGATCGGTGTTCTTACCGTCCCACTTGAAGGACTTGTCCTTGGTCTTGACCTTGGCACCACATACCTGACCAGAGGAGTCGAAGTAATGGAACCGCAGCTGATCACCATCCTTGTGGATGCGATACTTGCGGCAAATCTCCTCAGTGAGTCCACGCTTGGCAAGGCGGACAGGTGACCCTTGAAGCATCATTCGAGCAAACGTTCGATGGTTTTGTGTCTCTGCTGCATTTTCTCCTTCACCGTGAATATAGAAGGCACAAGAGAAGCAGTAAGCATGACCGTCGGTATAGCGAGCAAGAGCATCGCTGCTACCGCAGCTAGGGCACGGCTCATGACGTTGGAACTCCGATTCGTTGTCCATTCATCGACGGCCTTGACCACGGTAAAGCTTAACACCCTTGCGAGGCTTCACCTTCTTCCGTTTCTTCGGGATGAAGGTCTTGCCTGCCAGCTTGTTTGTCTTCATGGAGCCAGGAAAGCGGGATAGTAGTGTACGAGCACCATTGAAAGCCGTGGCGTTCGGCCCACATGGCGTAGGTGGTTTTAGAAGATTTACTGATTTTATTGTACGGCGCTTGGAAGACCAGGCGTACGTCAAGGTCGGGGTTGGCTTTCTTGACTGCGAGCATCTTGCGACGATCAGCAGGCTTGAAGAACCCCTTGGTTTCGAGGTACACGTCCCCGACTTTGAAGTCAGGGGTGTATTTAGCCTCGATGACGTAGCTGAACTTATCAGGTTCGTATTCAAACTTGATGTTCAGCTTTTTCAGCAATGCAGCCACCTGTTCTTCCAGGCGACTACGCATCAGAAGTCCTCGTCTACAGCAGCAGCTGGAGCAGCCTCAGGGTTGGGCTCAGAGGCTTTGTAGCCCTTGGTCTCACCGAACAGAGCTACAGCATCAGCAGCGTCCATGTCGCCGTTGTCAACGACACCAGCACCAGTGTTCAGGCTGACGACCTGGATGGCCTTGAGCTTGAGAGAGGTACCGATGTTGCCAGCAGGCAGCGAGTAGGGCTTTTGAACGAATGCAAGCTTCACCTTGCTGCCACTGTAGAGGGGCAGGTTGGTGTCAGTGATAGCGGTGCCCTCAGTGTCGACGACGACAGGGATGAGCTTGTCACCTTCCTTCCAACGGAACTTGGCTTGATACATACCCCCACTGACCTCTTCCCAGGGCTCTGGGTTGACGACAGCTCGACGAGGGTTCTTTGACTTGTTACGAGCCATTCGAGCCCTCCCTCACGCTCATCCTCCAAGGCATCTACAAGGTCCTTGGGAAGCAGAGCAGTCAGGGTGAAGCCATACTCTGACGGCTTCAGGATGGCTTGGTAGCCCTCCAGGGTGACGGGATCTTTAGTGACGTGGGTCGTCATGATGATGGTGGAATTAGCAGAAAAAATAGGTTGACTCTTCGACAACCTCAGGATCTAGTGTACCGACGATGGGAGGTTCTTCAGCAGCATCAATAGCTTCTCCGAACTTGGACAGCCAACAGTCCCGTGTGAAGATGTCCGTGTAGGTCTCTCGCACGAGTGCATTGAGTGTTCCCATGTCAGTTGCTCGGCAAAGTACCGAGTCATGGATGACTGTGAATGGTCCATTAAACCTCTGGAATGTTTCGTGGAGGATGGACGCATCCAGTGAATGTATCAAATTCGGAGCAGTACTGGACTTGTGACGGGTAGGACAAGGTGATCCTTCTCCAACCGCAACAGAGACCTTGGTAGATCCCATGAGCTGTAGCTTCATGGCTTCCACCTCTTTCTTGTTCCTCTTCTGATTGACCACGAACCCAGAGGGTGTAGTCCATTCAACATGGTCAGCTCCATTGCGGATGTACTGACCAACATGTGCCTTGATCCAACGCATGACACGCATAGGACCAGGGACGATTGCATCCATGCTGAGGTAAACAGCTTCAACGACCTGAGAGACTTGTTCCTTTTCAGGTTCAAAGCCTTGCTCAACCAATGCCTCCTTGATGTATCCCCATGAGGATGACCTGGTGGCATTGTAAGGGATCGTCATCACTGTTCTTTTGGTCGTCTTCCTTGTCATCCAAGGATGCATCTCAGCAGGGAGATACTTCTTGGCTTCTTCTGCTACTGCTTTGTAGGCATCAGAAGGTTTGTCACCTGGACAGACATTGACAAGAGAAGCAGTTGATTGATCTTTAGCAAGACCAGCCAGGATCTGTAGACCAGAGCACGTGGCATCAACAGCAACCATCAGACCAGTGAATTGGTGATCGCAAGCGATACAGCAGTGGTAGTACTCATGACATGCAGCCATGAATTGCCATGGTTCTTCAACATCCTCCCATTCAGGGAGGTTGCTTATGGGGTCGGTAGCGACCTTTGTGATTAAGTCTTCGTTGTTCTTCACCCACTCCAGGCGTTCAGCATAGGAGCTTTGTCGAGACCGAAGGTAGTAGCCACTTGGAATGACAACCACTCTTCTGCTTCGTCAGTAACGAAAGACTCATCAGCAAACCTTATGAGGCTTTTACCAAAGTCTGTATCCTGAGGAGTCAGGTATGCAGGGATAGGGTAAGTTCTTCCTCTGTAGTCAAATGACCAGCAAAGGTAGTACTCCTCATCCTTGAACTTCTCAGCTGCCTCTAGCTGAGTTCTTGTTCTCACTGATCTCTTGAAGTTCAGTCGATCAGCATTGTACGCCTCAGCCATCTCCCGTTTCCAGGATTGTCTGGCTTCTGCGTTGTCCTCAATGTCAGGAGGTTTAGGTGGTTTGAAGGCTTCGCACAGTGGAATGAACTTCCCCACCTTTGTGCCCTTGTCGCGGAAATGGCGAGCAACCTCCAGAACATGAGTGTTCACACGGTACTTCACCTTCTGAAGCTTGTTCAAAAACTTCAGCGGTGTTTCCCCGTGTACTAATGTCCTATTACCGCGACGGGTCAGGTCATGACCCCTCATCAGCTCATTTGTGAGGTAGCCTCCCATCCGCTCATTGGTCCAATCGTTGGGCTCAACAAGCATGGGCCATGGGATGCCTGAGAACATCTCAGCAGTGTTGATGAGCTGCTCCCTGATCTCCATGAACTCAGGTGTAGGAACCACACGTGACTCCTTCTTCCTACCCAGGTACACCACTTCCTTGGTGAACCATCCCGTGGTGGTGATGATCCGCTCAAGGCTCCAGGAGCCCAGAGCAACCTTGGTTTTGATGTGCCAGGTAGGCCAGTGTATGTCCTGCCTGCCAAACATCACAGAGGCGATGCTCTGCTTCTGTTCAGTACCGCATGACTCGTGGAAGTACTTGTCCTCGATGTGCTTCAGGAGTCCAGGGTAGTTCTCCCTGTACCACCTGAACTTACACTCTGCCTCAAGGGCTGCACCGATGGACGAGAGCACGTTGGTGAGCAAGTCAGAGTCACGCTTCATGCTGAACACAAGGTCGAAGGTGACCTTGAGAGCAATGGTTGCGATGGCTAACGGCTCCAGATTGTCAATGTGCTCAGAGACTGGCTTGTAGTAGGTGCCAGCCTTGCCCTTCCTCATCTTGCTGAGGTTGTCCTCGATGTTCTTGATTACATCAGGAAGCGCAGCCGAGATACTTGCTGTTCCGTACACACTCGCGGAGGCGTAGCTCCTCTCGTGCAACCGTTGGAGAGAGTCGTGCAGCTTCTGTTTGCCGCAGCTGAGAGCCTCCTGCTCCAGCTCGATCTGTCTCTGTATCTCTGAAGGTGTCGCCATACGCAAGGAAGAGGGAGTATTGCTCTACGTCGAGCTGATCGATGTGTGACTGGGTAAGTTCAAACATCATAAACTTTGCACTGTGGATCATTCGGATACATCTCGCAGTATGATTCCATGTCGGACACTGCAAGATTGTTAATGAAGAACGCTGGTTCTCCATCAATGTATTGTACCTCAAGCCTGCCAAGAGCAGCGAGGATAATCAAGAGACTTTTGTCTTGATTGGTGTCGTTGGTGTAGTGATCAACTTCACCTGTGTCGTAGTCAACGTAGTAACCGTGAACGCTGAGCAGGTCAGCGAGATCACAAGGATTCAGGGCCATCGGAAGGGAAAGGAACGGACATTGTGTTCTCTGTGAGGATGAGGATGTCATCCTGTTCTTCAAGGCATTTCTTCACGAACTTACGAGCTGCGGGAAGAGATTTGTATGCCTTCTCTATGATCTTACCTGATTCAGACTCTGATCTGATAATGCAGACATAAGCTTCAGGAAGTTCCCACATATCAGCGGCTTCAAAGCCATCATCAATGGTGAACTCAGTGAGATCATCAGTAGCATCCCACTGCATCAGCTCAGAGACTCGATTACCGTAAGGGTCTGGTCGTCTTGCCATAGTTACATCAGTCGTATTTTGTGTGTAGCAGGTGCGTGTCGGTTGCTGTAGACCCCAATACCCACTAACGTGAGCACAAAGGTGGACAGCAGCAGCCCGCTGATAGCGAGGCTAAGCTCTTTTCGGAGGTTCATCGTTGAGGAGAGACTTCTGGGCGGTGATGACACGATTGAGGAGGTTGTGGTGTTGAGCCACCATGTTCTCCACCTCTGGATCATAGCGCGACCACCACTGAGTAGCAAGAGCGTCAACTATGATGCCCAGCTCTACCTCAGTGAACGACAGTTGCTTTCGTTTCACAGCGAGATTGGCAATTTGTTAGGATGTGTGGTGCAGCCGCTCACGCGCTGACACTGCTCTGGCCCCCACACAGGGCGAGTAACGGATCATGCTCCGATAAAGAACATGAAGAAGCCCCAGGAGGTTTCTCACGTCTCCTGAGGCTTGTTTCCCTTGATCAAACAAAGCGTGAGGGTCCGCTGCAATCAACGCGTGCTGCGGTGATAGACCCTATGAGGATAACACTCCAGCACCATAGCTGACTTGCTGCGGTAGCCCTTGCGCTTCCACTGCTGGATGGCACGGAACTCGGTGTTGGTTACAAGAACAAGCTTGCGCTTCCACACGCGGTCAGCACCTGGGAGAGCAGGAACACAGACGAAAACACCTTGCTTCATGACTGCTGCTCCTTCTCCATCTGAGCCTTGACTTCGTTGCGGCGAGCATCCATGAGAGCAGAGTTCACGTTCTGCTTGTCCCTGACCACGTCGAGCATGGTCTGAGCATTGCTCACGTCGATGGCTGCTTGAACCATGCTGTCAAAGCAGACATCTTGGCAGCCACTCCAGTGCCAGAACCAGTTCTCCTGATCCATACCTGTGCAGTCGCGTAGCGTCTCGTCGTGATCGCCCCCCTCAGAGTCACCCATGCGGTCCATGGCGACGTCTTCCAGTGAGTTGAACTGAATGATCTTTCGGAGAGCTGCACGTTGCTTCTGCTTGAATTCAGAACGTTCCACGTTGTAGGAACGAACACGGTCCATGAGTTCCTGATACTTTGGATCTTTATCCAAAGCAGCATGGAGAGTCTGAAGATCAATAGCGGTCATTGCCAGCTGCTGATGATGGTGGATATTTGAAGGAGAGGAGATCCCTCAAGAGAGCCTAGCATCCACTCTAGACTCAGTTGAGGGATCATCCCTTGGGTCAAACGTCAAGCTCAAGCTGGTGGAAGTCAAGAGCAATAGTGTGACTGTCATCGTCATCCAAGTCTAACATGTCCATGTCAACGTGGGAGACGAGCTTGTCAAACAGGAAGTCGACGAATTCGGTTGATGATGCTTCTTGCCAGTTGGCAAGCTGCTGGTCTGACTGGAAAGGGAATGGGAGTGTGGTGTCGTTCATGATTCGTAGAGGGAGAACCTACGATCGGCACGCTGCAGCCTGTGGATCAGTTTACAGTGTGCCCTGCGGTCAGCATCAGGCCATGGTCCAAGCTCAAGGGGTTCGTGGACAGACTGGACAGCATCCAGCAGTCGTTTGATCTCACCATGGTTCAGCTTGAGAACGGTGGTTTCCTTAATGCCTTTGGTGTCAATCATTGAGGGAGAGCGGCGTTGACTTTCTTAGCTTGGGTGCCATGGGCCAGGAAGGCTACGATGCAGCCCCTATCGGCCTTGGAGCAGAGTTGACAGTCAGCACATGCCACGTCCGATCGTGTCTGCGCTGGACAGACCACCACGCGATTTCCAGCAGGGCTCCGCTTCGGAACGGGTTGGTCATTCCGAACGACCGTAACGGCAGGTAAGCCCAGGGACATGGCATGGTCAGCCCCACTAAGCGATTCCGTCGACGCGTTGACAGTAAAACCCTGACGGTTAGCACGCGTGAGCATTGAAACGTTCTCGGGTGAGAGCGTGTGATGGGTGTAGGTGAATCCCCGTCTGCCAGTGTTCGCCACAACAAGGTGGGCCAGTAAAGCATGATCAATGACTCCATGAAGGTGTGGGAGATCGCCAGCCTGGTTGTGTCTCCAAAGCTGCTGATCGGGTAACGATTGGACGAAGTCGCATAGACCCTGCCAGTCTGTACCGCGCTCGCCAGAGCTTACGCGTCGCCAGTGCAGAGCGAGAGGCCCTGACTTGGCGTAGCACCCAGCGTTGATGAACGGGCATGATGGTGGACAAGAGCTTGCCTCCGTGGTAGTGACAGGTATTGGGCCAGTCTTCTTGTTTGAAGACTTGCGGGTGATGTGAACTCTCATAGGTCAAGACAGACGGAGAGCAGGATGCAGCCAACACCAAAGGTGAGCAGGAGCAGGCTGACTGAAGGTAGTGTAACACAGGTTGCAGCCATGAAGGCTACGAACGCAACAAAGGTTAACATGCCATGCCCTCCAGCTCAAGCTTGCGGAAGTAGTAGGCACGCTCAAGGGCAGTGAGCCCCTGAGGTGACGTGGCAGCGTAGCCTGTAGCCTTAGCTTTGGCTATGTTCTCACGGACAGCATTGCTGCCCGCGAATTGATCGTGACGGAGACGCATGATCAGCAAGCGAAGTACAGAGGCTTGATCGCCTTGCGCTCCATCTTACCAGTAGTGCGATCAAAGGTCAAGCGATGACGGAGAACCGTGATCTTACCCTGACGCTCAAGGTTGGTGACAACGGACTTGGTGCCCCATGAATGATGGGATTGCAGCGTCAAGTCGTTGATCTCGAACAAGCGGAGGCCAGGACGCTTGCGGATGGTGCGAAGAACAGCACGCTCCGTGAGCTTCTGACCCAGCGCCGAGAAGGTGCGGGAAAGCATTTGTGGATGAAGGTGGATGGACAGAGAGTGTAGCAGATGCCTGGCAGAGCGGGTCAATACCTGGCTGGCCTCGCAGGGTTGGGCGGTGGCGTTCCGCCTCCCTCGCTTGGTTGAACCCAAGGTAGACCACCGATTGGCACCCTGTCGCCCGCTCTTGTGCCACTTCGGCGACTGGATCGCGACAGATCGCGAGCGATATACGATCGCATGCACGCGCGCGTTACATATTAGCTCCTTTTCCGTGCCTGTGTATCCGCATGTACCCTCAGTGTGCCAATTCGGCAACCGGCATGGGGGTAGCGGCCCCAACGCCCGCGTTAATACTAGGCTTAACAAATTTCTGCCAAAATTTAAGGGGTCCTGAGGATCCAGACGATAGAAATACCGACCAGAACCAACAGAACCAGAATCATAACGATCACTGACCACACGATCATGACCACATAGCCTCATAAACGTCAGGCATTTCCTTCTCAATCACGTCTTTAATACTCATAGCAACCGTACGATGCTCTAATTGCGTCTCAGGACCGCCTCTAAGGTCGACGTAATGCAGCCAAGACCGGATCGTACCGTTCATGTACAAAGTCGTCTCTGAGCCCAAGGGAAGGACCTCTCGTGCACACTCCTTAGCTACTCCAGATTGTAGGAGGCTGTCATAAAGGGCGTAAGAAGAAGCGTAATGCTCACTGATCTGATCACTCCAAGCATATTGTTCAGCCAACGGAATGTCATCAATACTGTTCTGCCTATTCTTAGCATCCTGTCTGCGAAGAAGAGGAGGCTGTGGTATAGACTGAACTGCTGCATACCGTTGTGAGAATTCTTGAAAGGAGAATGATCTGTGTCGTAGGATCTGTGCTGCTATTGCTCTGGTTGTTTTGATTTCTACAACCATGTTAGCCATCTCAAAAGGAGACCAATGCCTATGCTTAATAAGATAGCGGAGGAGACGGGGTGCTGTCTCTGTGTTGTTCTGATTAGCTGGGTTACTCACCCTTGCACAGTAAGCAATGAGTTCCTGTGCGTCAGGGGTAATGGAAACAAGTTTAGCGGTGTGCATACATGTAGATACATGATATATATGTGGTATCTAGTAGTCTTACTAGAGGAGGAAGAACAGAGAGAAGATGGTTCGGACTTCGTCCTCACCTCATCTTCAAAGAAAGAAAGGGGAATTTTGTTGTCATTCCCCCTTCTTCACCGCTGTTTCCACACACGAGGGCACCACTCCCCGTGTAGTAATGTCCTATTACCGGTCTTAACGGCTAGGAATCCAGGTATAGCCTGTATTCTTTGTCTTTCCTCTGGCTTCTTGTCTTTGTTTGTATGTCATTCCTAGAACCATGTGGTTTGCAGCTGACTGTGGGTCATCTTTCCAGGCTTGTTCTAGGTCTTTCCATTCTTCAAATTTACGTTTGGCTATCTCGTTGTTGGCTGAGATTGCCATGGCGTCGGTAAAGTATTTGACGCCTTGGGCAAGGGAATCGAGTCTGTCGTCATGTTTAACGGCACCTTTTTCTCGACACATCCTGGAGAACTGGTAGAAGAGCATGTAGAGAAGACGTTCTTCAGGAGGCGCATCTTTGTTGCTGTTGTAATCCCAGTCAATAACCCCCCTGTCAATAACCAAGCGATGCTGATTAAGGACAGGCTCCAGAGCGTCAATAATGCGATCCTCTTTTCGGACATTAGCTCGTACCTCTTCAATGTCGATGTTTTGTTTGGTTTGGATCAGGTGTTTCTTAAACAGTTCTGCTACGATACCATCACCAAAGTTGGTCTCAATTAAAAGTTTGTTGGTCTTGTATTTACGACACCCTCTGAGAATGTCCAGTAGCGTGTTGTCTGAGTATCCGTCTCTGTAAGCACGCATTTCGTGCACGTACAGGAAACCGTTGCGTTGGCTGATATAAGTTGCCGCTGTTTCATCCGTTCCTCGACCCGACGGGTCAATCGAGCAGATTGAATCAGAGTACTCATCCCATTCCCCCTGGTGCTGCATTGGACTGTAGAAATAATCTCCAGGTAGTCCGACAGTCGGAGCGTCCTTGATGACGTTCTGGGGGTCGCTACACCAAATGATTGACTCAGGAGCAGTGGTAGGATTGACAGAGGTGACAATAAGATCAGCCATTTTAAGCGGGAACTTTTTCGGCGTCACTGAGAGTCGTGTCCAGCATGAACTGCAGCATGAAGTTGCTGCGTCCCATTGCTGCTTCACGTTCGATAAGATCTTCATCACTAAAACGTGCGGGGTCAGTTACTGTCCAGGCTTCTGCTCCGTTATCGATGTCTTCTGCCAGCTGAGGGGCTAGGAGTCCTTCGTAGTTGGCAAGCTTTTTGGGATAACGCGCAGGCCACACAAATGGTCTATAGTTACGTTCAGCTAGTTTGCGGTAAATGGTAAAGGTAGTTTGAGGGGTCCCCAGGAACATGATGCGGCTGTCAGGCTTGGGGGTCAAGATTGATTCTGTTTCTGTACAGAGTTGCAACAGCTTCTCGCGCATCAATTCTGTCATTGAGTTGCCAGGAACCTCAACGTCGTCTAGAATCATGAGATCAGCACGGCTACCAGTAAGCTGACCAGTAATGCCGACAGACTTAACTGAAGGAGCTTGGTGAGGTTTAGCTGGTCCGACGTCGAACGAGACCCTGGACCATCTTTGGTCATCTGATTTAGGTTTGAGGTGGGCAAGCCAGGTAACCTCCATGATGAGGCGTTGACAGAAGATGGAGAATGAGTCTGCTCTATCCTTAGATGCAGAAACCACCATGATCTTCTTGTCAGGATCGTTAAACAGCGTCCACAACACAAATGCTGCGGTGATCCAGCTTTTACCTACACCACGAAATGCTTGGATCTGTAGTCGTTTGGGTCCTGTTTGGAGGTACTCTGCAATGCACAGTTGTGCACGTGTCGGCGGGGGAAGTTTAAGGTGAGTCCAGATTGCTGTCAGAAAATACCGAAAGTCTGTTCTGAGCTGAACCTCAAGATTGTCTGTAGGCATGCTAGAAGGGGCTAGAAGGGGCCTCTAAGGCACTCCTGGTGGGAATGTACCTTAGAGGCGTTTAAGGGGCCTTAGAAGCGATTATTTCTTCTTCTTTTGAGCAGCTTGGCGTTTCTTAGAACGCTCACGCATTGCACGCAGTTCGGCTGCGCGTTGCTGTGATACTGACTTACCAGTCTTAGCTACAGAGTAAGCACGGCCACTCTTAACAGGACCAACACCGGTAGTCTGGGGTTTAGCCTTAGGCTTAACGGGAGGCTTAGGAGTGACATTCTGACGTTTCTTGTCATTAGGCGATCCCATACCTGTACCTTCCTTAGGCGGGATGTTAGACATACCACGACCAGCCGGTTGTACCCGGTTATTAGGACGACCGCCTCTACGACGTTGAGTGCGGTTAGGGCCAGTTACAGTAGGTTTAGATTGACTGGGTTTGCGATTAACTGCAGCTCGGCTACCGCCTTGACCACCTCTGGTGTTACGTCCTTGTGCTCCTCTTTCAACTTTTTTCTTGGTTTTAGGAAGACGTGAGGGGTCAACACCCAGACCAGACATTTTAGATTGACCAGGCTTGCCAATGGTCTCTGCCATTTTGCTAGCAATAGTCAAGCCAGTCATCTGTGCTAGTGCGGCTGGGTTGGCTCCAGGTCGGCGGACTCTAGGATTAAAGCGAGGGGGCTTACCAACACCCGGAGGACCGCTTCGAGGAGTACCTTTAGTGCCATACTTGTTTTGAGGAATACGGCGTCCGGTGTCTCCGCCCACAGTTGAAGGCGTGCGACGGCTAGGACCTTGTACAGGGGCAGTACGAGGACCTTGAGCACCACGGGGTGCACCAGTGGGGTTAGTTTTGACTGTACGAGTTTTTGCTTTTGTTTTTGCAGCTCGTTGTTCACGCAGCAAACGTTGTTGACGTTGCCGCATAGTTTCTGTAGGCTTTTTGCCTCTGACGCGTTTACGTTCGGCCATTGTTAGTTGATGTGATCGATGATACGTTGTTCTCTGTCGGGATGCAGCCCGTATTTAGCACGCATCCAATTTAGCCAGTTACTACTTCCTTTGTCCTGATTACAGTGGGTACAAGCGGGTACCAGGTTGCTCGTGAGGTCTTCTCCACCCAGAGACTTAGGGTGAACGTGGTCAAGAGTAAGTTCATGTAAATCATAAGTTTCTCCACAATAAACACATTGACATTCAAAGTGCTCTTTAATAGCACGCCTCCATAGGCGCTTAGCTTCTGGTGATGTCATGCTTATTAGGTTGTAAAGGTAGTGATCAGGAGTAGGAAGTAAAGGAGTCATCGGCTGATTCTTAGCTTGGCTCGGTTCCTGGCTCGATTTGTCGAGGGGTCTTCGCGGACGAACGTGCCCTTCGTGGTTTTCGAGAAGTCTTTTCCGCCTTTACCGTAGACTCCGGCTTGGCGGCGGGCTTTGTTGTGTTCGGCGCGGTATGCTTTGCGGTCTTCGCGTTTGTTAATTTGCCGATTCGCTGCGTTTTTATGGGCGCGAGCGGCTTCATTGTCGCGGTAATTTTGCGCACTTTTGCGTAACTTGTTGTAGGGTTTCTTTTTAGGAGCCATTAGCGTCTCACTGCCTTTTGTACTTCATCAAAATTGATGGACGGCATAATATCAGCAAGGCCGCTGAGAGCAGAACCCTCAACGGCCACACCGGTTATGTCGTTTTTAGACAGCCAATCACATGCTGCTTTCAAGTCTTGGGTAGTAGCGTCACCTGACTTGATACGTGCTAAGAACTCCTGTGTAATTAGGTTATGAAGCTCGTTAAACGAGTCTTCGGTTGCACGTTTAGCCATTTCGCAATAGCATTTGGTCTAGTTTTGTTTCGATACGGATCATGTGGTCTTCCATCTTTGCCATTGCGCTCTCAAAGTCTTGTTTGGGAACGTAGCTTGTTGCTACACGCAGTTCAAAGGTGTCAAGCCGTTTATCCATTTCGCTGATACGGTTGCTTAACCGATTTGATACAGTGGCTGCTGCCGCCACAATAGCGATAACAGCCGATACGGTTGCTTCAATCACTGGCTTTGACGGATACGATAGGTACGATGTCATGACACAGCACCTCTACCCGCGATCCGGGGCGGAACGTGAAGCCTGCTTTCATGATTTCGGTGCATTTCAATGCGCGAACTAGCTCATAGTCCAGGCGCATCTTCTGCTCATGCCGTGATGCCAACTGTTTACACTGCTCAATCATGCTTCCGTCTAGCGGAATACTAAAGTTGAGCTGTGCTCCCCAGTTGTTGTTCTTGACATAGCCGTCAGATTCCATAGGAATAGTGTCATTACCCATGTAGAACGGGCTAAATGTCATTGTTGCCCCATTACAAGAACTCCCAGCGGCAAAATACTGCCTACTGGGAGCACCATTGTTCTGGAATTGTACGGCTTGATTGGTTACATTGCCTGTTGCAGCTGCTACCGGATTAGAGCTGTTGTTTACTTCAGGCGCTTGTTCTGCATACGCAGGACTTACTGCGAGAAGACAGACAGCGAGGTAGTGGTAGAGCTTTGTGTAATGTCCTCGGTGATGTCGATGGTCTCGACGATCCCTGCTGACCGTGTTACTGTCTCCAGCTGCCACGGCTCGCCCGATGTTGTTACACTGAACGTCGTTGCTGAGTCGCTGATGTCCCCGCTGGGGGTTACGTTTGTACCAGACCATGATGAATAGTCACCGCCGTACACCTCATGAGCAACGGTGCGCTGGATGTCAACGGTGGTAGTAGTGGTTGACTGCATGCTACCTTGGGTGAACTGAGGAGTTACCGTTTGGGCTGATGCAGGTGCCGCGAGAAGCAGCAACAGAAGTAGCTTTTTCATTCTTTCTTTTCGCGGGTAATGGAGAAGGTTGCTAAAGTGCCGCTGAGAATTGATGCGACATAAGTAGGATCCATTTTTTCCATCCAACCTGCATAGCTTGCAGTTAGGAGTCCGGCGGACCAGACGAGGACGAGGAACTTGATGAATCCTTCTTTTTTGTTATCTTTGTCCATGCTTGTTTGAAAACAGGTTTCATAACAGTGACCAGCCACTTAAACAGAGAAGTAGCAGTAAGGGTGGCAGCAACGGACACAACAGCGGTTGTAGCTGCTGTAGTTAAGACAACCCCATCCGGTACCGGTACGTCCATTTCTGTATATGGAACACGGACTGTAGGCACCGGAGGGACTGGTGGTTTAGGCTTTGGCTTGTCAGACTCTGTAGTTCCTTTGACCCCCGGAGGAGCCCGGAGGTCGCTAGGAGGCACCACAAGCGGCTTGTATGAAGGCAAATCCGCTCGTGGGACATCTAGTACCGGACGGGGTAAAACAACGGGCTCAGGGAGCCTTAGAGACGGGAATACCGGTGGCTCGCCTAAGTCCATCAGAGAGGCTTAGCAGGGAACAAGCCGTTACGGATGAATTCCACGGCTTTGTCATCGACATCATTGTCGGTAGACTCAGCCAGTTTGGTCAGCATGTCTACGATGAGCAGCTTAACCTTGTCAGATTGAAGAAAGGAAAACAGGATTGGACGGATAAGGGTGATCATGATTCTTGAGTGATAACGTTGTCATCTGATTCTGCAAGCCATTCTTGCAGCTCATCCCAGTGCCTGTTGCCAGGAGAGTTTTCTGGGACAAAAAGTTCTTTTTCATCAAAGGTAACAACCAAAGAACCTTTGACAGTTCGTCGTGCATTAGTAATCATAATTCAGCATCTGCTTCGTAGTTACCAGTCCACATAGCATCGTTAGCGGAAGCTGGAGTAAAAGCTCCAATCGTTGCAAAGAAACCATTTTTAAAATTACTTTGGTTGTTTGTAAAGTTAGAGCTATTGATTTCGTTAATGCCTCTGTTTCCACGATCAGCTGAGTCAGTAGAGTAATAATAGGCTTGACTACCACTTGTTAAAGTGGTACCAGGAGGGTGAATTTGTAAGGTAGGATTTGCACGTTTTTGAACGCTATATTGAGCCCAACCCATTGTATCGTCAGAGGTTTTATACACACCAAAGACAACACCCGTTTCGTAGTAGCGCATACACCTAGCAAGCTCATCGTTGTAGCTTCTGTGCTCAAAGGGTGTTGCGGTTTCACCAACTTCAAGCTGAGCGCCGGTCATATACCAGGTAGCACCATTTGTGGCAACAACGTTAGTTGATGAAGATGTTGCAAAATCGTTGGTAGTTAGCGTGGTATCTGCATTTCCATGGAAGTCACTGCCAGCACCAAGAGACCAGTGAACTCTAATACCCACATTTGATCCAGTATTCCAAGTTCCGTCAGTAATCCCGGGGAAGGTTAAGGTTTTATGCTCCCATGTATCAGCAGTGGAAATTGTATACTCTTTAATATGAGAGCGGTTAAATGCTGAGTTCCTAATTGCACACGCGAACGTACCAGTCAGGCTAGACCTAACCCAAAAAGAAAGGGTAACTGATTTTGCAGCTGATGAACCAAATGCTGTAGGAGCTGAATTAAAACCTTCGATGTCTTGCGTAACAATAAAATAATCGTCAGCGGCAGGCGTAAAAGCACTAGACGATGTAATTTTTAGGCTTTTTCGGAACCCATCAGGAGAAGTACTGCTTTGTTCAGCAGTGTATTTGCTTGCGTCAGATAACTCCAACCGAAAACGATCACTGCAAAAATCATGATTAGAAGGTGTGAAACTTCCCAAATCCCTTTGATTTACATCATGACCGCCATTGATGAGTATGTTGCGATTACTAAACGCACCAGCAGTCGGCAGCTGGACGCCGTCAACAGTGACGTGACCAGAGCTATCTAGTTGGATACCACCGTCAGTAGTGGATCCGTGTTCGATATTTGTTACTTTGATTGTGCTCATTCTGCTGCCTCCAGTGCGGTAACTCGGGCTAGCAGATCATCGATCTGAGCCTGTTGTGCAGTGTTCTGCGTTTCAAGCGTTTCAATCCTTGTTTGCGCTTCCTGTAAAGCCTTAACGGCTTTCATGTATAGCACAGAATAATTGATTGATTTGATGGACTCCAGTTCGTTCCCATCCGCGTCTAAAACCGTTTCGCCTTCTCTAACGGCAGTTGTTTCGACTAACCCAGGAGAAACAGTTTCGACCTCCTGTGCGATTAAACCAAGCTGCGTATGTGTTTGGTGTCCAGTGGCTTCTCTAAAGTTGTACTTACGAACCTGCAAAGCCTTGATGTCGTCCCACTGCGAAGTGGCATCAACAATGTTCTCTTTCAGATTTTGATCTGAAATGGATCCGTAA
>FUIF01017631.1_pt1 | contig 19447 bp, 29 predicted proteins | sample 1003461 | NCBI WGS metagenome assembly FUIF01 (sample SAMEA80401918, study PRJEB19352) | marine metagenome | reverse complement strand
ACTTCAGACGATCTAGATAATAGATGTCTCGCAAGAGACTTACAAGAACAAGGCATCAGAGCAGTACATAAACTGATCGATGATCCAGATCCTGCATGGGACCCAGATGTCGACGTCAGACATAACAAAGGCGGCAGGAACAGCAAGAATTACTCGTACAATAGTAAAATACCAGAAGATTATAGGAAAAAATGGTATGAAGATTAGCCCTCTATATAAGGAACTTTTTGAAAAAAATATTTTTTTATGTTAAACGGTCCAATAAATACAATAGGCCAATAAAGTGTATAAAAATCATATATATAGAGACACCGAAAACATATTGGCCCTTTGACCCCAATACATTTACAGGAGAAAATCATGTCAACAGACCTCGAATTAGTACGTTGTGACATCAGTTACGACCAAGAGGACAAAGATCCACAGGTCGTGATCAAAATAATCTATCGCGACGGCGGTAACCTAGTTACCCTGGCTCCCATACGCGGAGACGTGGATATACTGACAGAAATCGTATACAGAGAATTATTAGACATAGGAGTTATACAAGATGGACGAGAAGACAAAGAGACGCGCCACTAAATACCAGAAAGAGAAGCGTGCAAGCCTAAATATACCGAAGAGGCTACATAAAGCCCTGAAGATAGCAGCACAGAGAGAGTGCCGTACTATTCCTGGCTTACTTATGTCGATGCTTATCAAGTGTAAGCATGAACAAAAGAATTTGCTGACGCCGAAACAAGATCAGATGAATGAGGTGTCGGTAAATCAGAGTAAATCTGTTTTCACTCGTGATTAACGATATGATATAATAGGTTTACTAAGTAATAATTGACAATAAAGGAGAAAGTTATGTCACATATGGTAGAAACTATGGCTTATGCTGGCAAGACACCTTGGCACGGTCTGGGCAAGAAGGTCAAAGACGGGTTAACACCTGACCAAATGCTCAAAGAGGCTGGCCTTGATTGGAATGTCGCTAAAAAGCCTGCTTACTATAAAGGCAAGACTGATTATCATATCTCTCCTGACTGGAATCTACTAGTCAGAGAATCAGATAATACGGTCCTCGGTCCTTGTGGTAAGAACTATACACCTATCCAAAACAAGGAGGTCTTCAAGTTCTTTGATAAGTTCTGTAAGGCTGGTGATATGTTTATGGATACAGCAGGCTCCTTAGACAACGGTCGAATGGTATGGGGCCTTGCTAATATACGCAAAGGATTCACATTACCAGGCGGTGATGATGTTGAAGGACACTTGCTGATCTCACACCCACATATATGGGGTAAGGCGTTAACGATTATGTTTACACCTATCCGTGTGGTTTGCAACAACACACTTACTATGGCACTCAACGATGCTAAGTCTAATAACCGTTTTCGTGTAGCTCACGTTACTGAGTTTTCAGAAGACGTTATGACTAAAGCAGAGCATGCTCTAGGACTAGCTGATGTACAGCTAGCAACTTTCAAGGAACAATCACAGTTTCTTGCTAAGAAAAAGTACAAAGAACCTAAGGTTGAAGAGTTTATCGCTCGCTTGTACCAGCCATCGGCTATACATGAGAAAAGTAAACTTGATAAGTTCAATCGTGCGGCTAAAAACGTGCATGAACTTATAGCTACACAACCAGGCGCTAAGATGTCAGAAGGTACGTGGTGGTCTGCATTCAATGCAGTTACGTACTATGTTGATCATGTTAGTGGTAACGATCGCAGTGCGACTTTGAACTCGGCTTGGTTTGGTGCTAAGTCAGTACAGAAACGTAAGGCGTTAAACTTGGCGTTGGAATATGCAAAGGCTGCATAAGTACTACATATTCGTACAACGTAAAGGTGGTAACGTGGGTCTGCCAACACAGGCCCACGCACTACTGATGATTATTGAACAACATAAGGTAATAGAGCAGCGTAAGTTGTTGAAATGTATGGCGTTTAATAATCAGTTGAAGACAAGACAAAGTTCCTCGCGTATACTTACGTATTACGCGGGGTTCTTAGCTAAACTAGGCTGTATCGAGATACTGACTACAGCTCACAAGAAAGGAGAAACAAATGAACGACAAATTAACTGCTAGTGAATACGTAAGTAAAGATGAGTTTCATAGATTCATACGTGTGCAACGTGACGGCTCTGTAAATATGGTCTCGCCAGATGTACAGATGCTTGCATGCATTGATAAAGCTACTCATATGCACATACTCAATCACTATGAGCAACTAGAGGAGCACTATGGCCAACCCGAATAGAAAGATCGACAAGACGCATCTATCTATTGATAACGCTGAGCAACGTGGTTTCTTACACAGAGACTACATTGCTCACTGTTTGAGATGGACGCATGTCGCTAAATTTTTAAACGATCGCAAACGTTATGCCACAGCACGTATCTTAGATATTGGCTGTGGTAAAGAGATACCAATGGCAAAGCTTATGCACTCAAGCAGAATGCAGCCACATGTATACTACGCTTGCGATGTGAATAAACTAACAATGCCAAAGCAATTTGATAATGCTAAGTGGAAACCTACTCTTGCAGGTAATACAGACGTCTGCGATCTGACACCTGATAACTTTGAAGAAGGTGTACCTAACATTATCTCTTGCTTTGAAGTACTAGAACATGTAGCACCTGAACACTCAAGACGTATGCTCAATAAGATTTATGAGCTGCTTGAAGAAGAAGGTACAGCATTTATCAGTACACCTTGCTGGGACCCTGATGTGGGAGCTGCGGCTAATCATATCAATGAGATGACGTACACAGCACTTGGTGCAATGATCGAAGATGTCGGTTTCGCTATCGAAGGTCATTGGGGTACGTTTGCCAGCATAAAAGACTATAAAGATGAGCTTGGTGAACATGCTGAAACATTTGAGCAACTACGTACGTACTACGATACTAACTATCTAGCTACTATATTTGCTCCTCTATTTCCGCATAGATCTCGCAACTGTATCTGGCAGCTTAAAAAGCTAAGGTCTAATGAGACATGGAGCAGATTGTTTCCATCACTCAGAGACGTAGATACTCGTTGGTCAAGCTCTGAAGATTGGAGGCAATTACAACCATGATAAAAGACGTTGATGCTTTTCTAGCTAAGTTTAGCTTAAAGTATGACGGTTTACCACGTAGCTTAGATATAGCTACACGTGATGAACGTATACGTCATATGCAAGAAGAACTTAAAGAGTATTCTGAAGCTGGAACTGTAGCAGAAGAGTTCGACGCATTAATTGATCTGATATACCTAGCAATAGGTACTGCACGCATGCAGGGTCTCGACCTTGAGGCTGGTTGGGACCGCGTGCATCAGGCCAATATGCGTAAAGAAAGAGTAGTAGACGATGACGGTTATTATAAATCTGGCATCAAAAAACCAGAAGGCTGGCAGAAACCAGACCTTACTGATCTAACTAACGGAGACTAATATGAACGATCAAGATCTGCAAAGCGCTCATAAATTAGGCGTACAAATGCTTAATATGTGCAAAGAGCACTATAAAAATAGCCAATGTGCTGAGACTGCTGCAAGACAGACAGCTCAACACTACGTTGAAGCAGGTATTATGCAATGCCACGTTGAAGAGCTAACAGTTCAATTGATTCTAGAAATGATGCATCACATCAAACCAAACGGAGAGTTAATTGATAATAATACTTGAAGGACCTGACGGTGCAGGTAAGACGACACTTGCAAAGGAAATAGTCAAACAAACAAATGGAATTTACTTACATCTTAGCTATAGGTGGCCACAGAAGATCTTCTTATATCATACTGCGGCCATACGCTATGCTGCACGTCAGAACAGACCAGTTATTATCGATCGATGGTGGCCGTCAGAAGCTGTATATGCTACAAGCTACAGAGGACAGTCACCATGGCCATTGCAAGGACGCATGGCTGATCGAGTTGCACGTAAATTTGGTGCACTATACGTTTACTGCCTACCAGAGACAGTTGAAGAACACTGTAATATTTTCCTACACTTGAAAGAACAACGTGAAGAGATGTACGATGACATATATGAAGTCACATTTAAGTACATGAATTTATGGTATGGCAATCAGCTCCACGAGAAAGGAGAGAATTATATAGATTTCGTAATACGTAATGGCGGCTTACAAGACAGAAGCGACCATTTACGTTATAACATAGAAGAACATGGCCACTACATAGATCTGTTTGCTGAACGTGCAATAGACATGGCTAGACTTACAAGAGAGCTACAGTTTCAACCAGCACTTAATTATGATAACTGGAATATATTAGGAAATACTGATATGCTAAAGTACCTGATTGTAGGTGAACAAGTTAATCCTAAGTTCCGTGAACTATACTGGCCATTCTATGAATACAAGAATTCAAGTTTATACTTAACTCAATGTATGCAAGCAGCTGAGATACCTGAAGAAGGTATTATGTGGTGTAATGCATTCAATCACGATGAAAGTGTAAACGAGAACATAGTGCAAATCGTCGATCAATATGACCCCAAAGTTATTACATTGGGTGGCCACGCAGCGGATGCCGTAGCTAAACTTGGAGTAATTACCCATAAAGAGTTACCGCATCCGTCATATGCTAAACGATTTGGTAAAGTTAATTTAATGCAGGAGTTAAAAGATGTCTTTGTTTGTGAATGATGTCTGGATAGATACATTAAAGCAAGTTCTAAACCATGGTGAACTAACTTCACCTAGAGGTAACGATACAAAAGAGCTTACTAAAACTACAGTTACGAATATGAACTACCCTATCTTGACAATAAAGAATAGAGAACTTGGCTATAAGTTTATGGCCGCTGAAGCTTATTGGATACTATCTGGTGACAACAGAGTAGAAACAATTAAACCATACTCAAAGATGATTGAGAATTTTTCTGATGACGGTGTTACATTCTTTGGGGCATATGGTCCTAAGTTTGTAGATCAGTCTAGCTACGTAGTAAATACATTACGTGAAGACCCAGATTCAAGACAAGCAGTCATTAATATCTGGCGTGAAAAGCCAGGTAAAACAAAAGACGTACCATGTACACTTAACTTACAGTGGACAATACGTAATAACAGGCTTGATTGCCATGCCAATATGAGATCGTCAGATCTATGGTTAGGCTGGCCTTATGATACATTTAATTTTAGTATGCTATCACGATATATCTTACATCAGTTAGATGTTTTACACTACGACCTAGGTTATTTGTACCTACATTCTAGCTGTATGCACTTGTACAAGACAAACTGGGAAGATGCAGAAAAATGTATTGAATATCCTGTAAGACATATAGAACCTGTCATTGAATCAACAAGTTGTAGAGATCTTATGCGTATATTACGTCAGCTTAAGGAGGTAGGTTTTGACTGGCCAAAGACTGACTAAGTCACAGTACTTCTTAGCATTAGCCGTACTTGCTGCACAACGTAGTACTTGTGTACGACGCAAAGTAGGTTGCATATTAGTTGACAAAAAAGGTAGACTATTAGCTACAGGTTATAATGGTGTAGCATCAGGTGAAACACATTGTAATGATAAACCATGCGAAGGTGCTATGCATAAATCAGGTGAAGGTTTAGATCATTGTAAAGCAATACATGCAGAACAAAATGCTATACTACAATGTAAAGACCCACAACAAATTAGGACTGCTTACGTTACAACAGCACCATGTGTTAGTTGTACTAAGCTATTATTAAACACGTCATGTAAGACGATAGTATTTTTAGAAAGCTATCCAAACTCAGGACGTAAGATATGGAATAGGAGCTGGATAAAGCATGAGCCAATTAAACATGTTCTTGCCGAAGTCTTCGTGGAAACCACCGACTGACTTTCCTACACTAGACAATGCAACAATGATTGCATTTGATGTAGAAACATACGACCCTAACTTATTAACACAAGGGCCAGGTGGCGTGAGACGCGATGGTAAGTTAGTGGGTATCTCTGTAAGATCAGATTGTGGCTTTTGTGGTTACTTTCCGTTTGGTCACGAAGGCGGTGATAATTTAGAAAAAGATAAGGTATTACGTTGGGCCAAAGACATCTTAGGACGCGATATAGAGTACGTAGGAGCCAATATTTCATACGATATGGAATGGTTAAGGGCTTATGATATCGATGTCAAAGGAACATTAAGAGACATACAGATCGCTGAGCCACTTATTAATGAAGAATCTGAAGGTGGTTATAGTCTATCAACACTAGCTAAACGTTATTTAGGTGAAGACAAGAACGAAGATTTATTGATACAAGCTGCACAAGCACATGGTGTCGATCCGAAAGGTGGACTATGGAAACTACCTGCACGTTATGTAGGTCCATATGCTGAAGCTGATGCTGACTTACCATACAATATATGGTTACGTCAAATACAGAAACTAAAGAACCAAGACTTGTGGGAAATATTTGAATTAGAATCAGCATTGACTAGGGTTATACTTGACATGCGATTCAGAGGTGTTGCTGTTGATATAGATAAAGCAGAACAACTCAACGAACAATACAAAACAGAAGAAGTTAATTTATTAAAGTCGATTAGATCTGACTGTGGTATGCTTATCGAACCATGGTCATCTGACGACTTACAAAAAGCATTTGATAAAGTTGGTATATGGTATCCAACAACAGCAAGAGGTAATGCATCATTTGTGTCTGACTGGTTAAACAATCATGAACATGAGTTTCCACGTAAGATAGCACAATGGCGTAAGACCTGTAAGATGCGAAGAGATTTTATTGAAGGTATATGTATTAAGCAAAATCATAATGGTCGTATACATGCTCAGTTTCATGCGCTCCGTAAAGATTCTGATGGTACTCGTACAGGTAGATTTAGTTCGTCGACTCCTAATCTACAACAGATACCAGCACGTGACGATCATTGGGGTCCATTGGTACGGTCGTTGTTTACTCCCGACGATGGTGGCCAATGGGCTTGCTTAGATTATTCACAACAAGAACCTCGTGTACTATTACACTATGCATATTTGAGAAGATTACATGGTGCTGAAGAAGCAGTCGATCTATTTAACTCAGATGAGCATGCAGACTTCCACCAGATTGTATCCGATATGGCAAACATCCCCCGAAAATCTGCTAAGACTATCAATTTAGGTATGTTCTATGGTATGGGTATATTTAAGCTTTCCCAACAATTAGGACTAACAATAGATGAAGCTAAACCACTGTTCGAAAAGTATCATCAACGTGTACCGTTTGTACGATCACTTGCACAAGAATGTAGCAAGGCTGCTAGTACTCGTGGATACATAAGAACTTTACTTGGTAGACAAAGACACTTTGATCTGTGGGAACCATCAGATTCTAGAAACAAGTGGCCAAACAAAGAGATACCACTGTCATACGACCAAGCACTACGTGTGTGGGAAGGTAGACCATTGAGACGTAGCTTTACACACAAAGCACTTAATGCACTAGTCCAAGGTTCATCTGCTGATATGATTAAGAAAGCTATGATTGATCTACATGAAGCAGGTATCATGCCACAAATTACTGTACACGATGAGATAGATTTTTCGTTTAATAACAGTCAGGATTTAGTTATGGCACAAGAGATTATGGAGAACTGTGTCAAGCTACATGTACCATTAAAAGTAGATGTAGAAGTTGGTCCTAACTGGGGAGATATAAAATGAAGGAAAAAGATTTCTGGCGATCACTGCAACCTAAATTAAATGGTCATGTAAATCGTGTAGAAAATATAGCTGGCTCTGGTATACCTGATGTCAACATATGCCACAACGGTATTGAGACTTGGGTAGAACTAAAGGTAGCTAAAGGTAATTACTTGCTGTTTGAATGGTCACAGTTAAGCTGGTTTAAACATAGAGGACAAGAGAAAGGTAGAGTAAAAATTGTAGCTAGACATAAAGAAGATATTATTATCTGTGATGCAGATGATATACTTCGTTGTGAACCTAGACGTAAAGTTAAAGCAGGTATACTGATCGATGATATACGCGAACTTAGAAGATATAGTAAGCCTTTCGATTGGCAAAAAATAAATGATAGCATTTCATTTTGGTAATGCCATATGATACAATGAATCAATAATAATATTTATTAGAAAGGAGAAATATACAATGACTGTATATGTAGTACAAGAAGTAAAGAATATTAATTTATTACCTGCTACTGAGTATGGTGATATTGAAATACTCTTACCACCAGGACAAGTGGCTTTCTCAACAGCACCAACGGTGAAAAGACTATTTAATAATTTACGTAAGTTTACATCTGACGATTACTTATTAATGGTTGGCGATCCTGCTGCTATAGCTATAGCAAGTGCTGTTGCTAGTCATATATCCAATGGTAACATGAAGTTACTTAAGTGGGATAAACAAGAGAGAAAATACTTTGTTGTCAAGGTAAGTATCTCTGGAGGTAAATGATGTCTATTAAAGATGATCAATTAAAGACTGTAAGTAAACTAGCTGAGTATCAGTTAATACTAGAAAATAAGATTAAGGCAGCTGAAGAAGATCTGTCTACTCTTAAAGAACAGTATAAACAGGTATCTCAAACTGATTTACCTGAGGCATTAGCTGAAACAGGTTTATCAGAAATAAAACTTACTAACGGTAGTAAAATATCTGTTCAGCAGTTTTATAATGCTAGTATTCCTAAAGATAAAGTTGATGAAGCATTTACATGGTTACGTGACCATGGTCATGCAGATCTTATAAAGAATACCGTTGCTTGTAGTTTTGGACGTGGTGAAGATGGCGATGCTAAGGTACTCAAAGAAGAGTTATCAAAGATCGGTGTCTCATACACTGAAAAAGTAGGTGTACACCCACAGACACTAAAAGCGTTTGTGCGTGAACAAGTCGAGTCTGGCCAGAACCTGCCCCTGGACTTACTCGGTGTTTATATCGGGCAGAAAACAGTAATCAAAGGAGGTTAATATCATGGCTCGTGATATAACAACTAAGAAAGAGCAACTACCCTCTGAAATTAATTTTGCCGAGGATGCTAATGTAGGATTTGAAGATCTTACACAGCAAGACGTTGCTATACCATTTTTTGTATTACTACAAAAGATGAGCCCACAACTAGATAGCGTTGAGGGTGCAAAGGCCGGTCAAGTGTTCAATACTGTGACTGAAGAAGTTTGTGACGAACTGAAGGTAATACCGTGTGCTTATAAACGTGAGTTTGTAGAGTGGACTCCACGTGAGCAAGGCGGTGGTTTGGTGGCACAACATAGTATTGATAGCGAAGCTGTGCAAAAAGCAACACGCTCTGCCGACGGTAGATTAATATCGGCTGCTGGCAACTGGCTCGTTGAGACTGCCTACCATTTTGTGTTAGCAATAACTAAGAATGGTTTAGAACGTGGATTAGTTACCATGACTAGTACTCAACTTAAGAAGAACAGACGTTGGAACAGTCTCATGTCTGGGATTAAGTTGAAAGACACTAATGGTAATTCATACACACCAGCGAGATATAGTCATATCTATAAACTTACATCATCACAAGAAAAGAATGATAAAGGTTCTTGGTATGGCTGGAACATTGAGATGGAATCTCAAGTTCTACAACAGGACATGTATAGTGCTGCTAAAGAATTTGCAGAGTCTATACAATCAGGTGACGTTAAGACGACTGCTCCTGTTCAGGAAGAAGAAAAACAACACTTCTAACCACTTAGAAGGAGGCGAGAGGTTTTATTCATTTCCCTCTCGCCTTTAGGGAAAACTATGAACAAAGAATTTAACGAATTATTTGCAGGTCTTACTCGTGCTCACGGTGAATATACACTATCAGGCACACAAAGATCTGATGGTAAACAGCAAGGTAGAGCTACTACCGTAAGACAAGATGTAACACTAGACAAATGGGATTTACATCTTAAAGGTAAAAAAGGTTTAGGAATTATACCGATCAATGATGATAGTAAATGTAAGTTTGGTGCTATTGATGTTGATACGTATAAAGATTTAGATTATAACAAGGTACTAGAGCAAGTTAACAAACTATCCCTTCCGCTATATCCTTGTCGATCTAAATCAGGTGGTGTCCACTTATATCTCTTCCTATCTGAGTGGACACCTGCTAAACTAGTACAAGATAAATTAAAAGACTTTGCATCTGCATTAGGTTTTGGAGGATCTGAAATCTTTCCAAAACAAACAGAGATACTAGCAGATCGTGGTGACATAGGTCAGTGGATTAATATGCCATACTTTGGTGATGAACGTTGGTGTGCAGACTATACACCACAACAATTTATAAAACATGTGAAACCAATAACAATAGCAGACCTAGAAAAAGTTAATATAAAAGTAAAATCAGAATTTGACGATGGTCCTCCTTGCATACAACATTTAGCTACACAGGGTTTTCCTGCTGGAACCAGGAACAACGGTCTATTTAACATAGCTGTATATTGTCGTAAGAAGAATCCTGATACATGGCAAACAGATGTAGATACATATAACATAAAGTATATGGATCCACCACTAGCAAGTACTGAAGTACAAGCTGTAATGAAGTCTGCAAACAGAAAAGATTATCACTACACATGTAGTAAAGCACCTATTGCACCTTACTGTAATGCTGCTGTATGTAAGTTAAGACCTCATGGTATTGACGGTGGCAATGATATGCCAACGATACATAGTCTAACTAAGTTTGATAGTAACCCACCGATCTGGTTTTTAGATATTGACGGTGGTGGTAGACTAGAACTAGAGACAGATGACTTACAAAACCAAAGACGATTCCAAAAGAAATGTATGGAAAAGCTAAACATGCTACCAAGCAAAATGTCTGAACAAGCTTGGATAAAACTTATAAATCATCTCATGGATAACTTAACTGTTATACCTGCACCTGTTGATGCTAGTCCTATTGGTCAGCTCATGGAACACATAGATCGATTTGTAAATGGTAGAGCACAAGCACGTAGTAAAGATGAATTATTACTAGGTAAACCTTGGACTGACGATAACAAACATTACTTTAGAATGTCAGACCTTATGGCATACTTTGATCGTATGCATTTTAGAGATTATCGTGTACACCAAGTTACTGCCATACTAAAGAACAATGGTGCTGAACATCACTTCTTTAATTTAAAAGGTAAGGGTACTAACTGCTGGTCAATACAAAAGATCGAACACCATGAAGGTAAATTTAAATCACCAAAGGAGCTGGACAAAACAGATGAGATCCCGTTCTGATTGGAATATAATATTCGGTCCACCTGGTACAGGTAAGACAACTGAATGTATGGAATTAGTAAGTAACTTACTTGATCAAGATGTCAATCCAGTACGTATAGGTTATCTTGCATTTACTAAGAAAGCAGCTACTGAAGCTAGAACAAGAGCTGTACGTGATTTTAATTTTACTAAAGATGACATGCCATACTTTCGTACGATACACAGTCTATGCTTTATGCAGCTAGGTATCATACCATCACACATGATGCAGCCATCCCATTATAGAGACCTAGGTCAAATGCTTGGTATTGAAGTAGGTGGTAATAAACTTAATGATGAGATATATAGTTTATCTGCACCTGTAGGTGATAGACTATTATTCTTAGATAACTTAGCACGTATTACAGAACAAAGTATAGATGATATCTATGAGTCAGTTGTAGATGACGATATCGATATTGATGAATTAAAACTAGTATCAACTAGTCTAAAAAAATATAAGGATAAGTTTAAGCTATTGGACTTTACAGATCTATTAGAAATGTTTATTGACCATGGCGTATGTCCTAAGCTACATACATTAATTGTAGATGAAGCACAAGATTTATCGAAACTACAATGGCGCGTAGTTCATACACTAGCTGAACATGCTGACAATGTATATGCTGCCGGTGATGATGACCAAGCTATATATCGTTGGGCTGGTGCTAGTGTAGAGAATTTCATGGGTCTAGAAGGTAACAAGAAAGTATTAAATCAATCTTATCGTGTACCTCAAGAAGCACATAAGCTAGCTAATACTGTACTAGATAATATAGGTATACGTGTACCTAAAACATTTAAGCCATCTGATATTAAAGGTGAAGTACACTATCACTTTGCTGTCGATGACTTAGACCTTAGCACAGGTACCTGGTTATTACTAGCACGTAATGCTTTCTTACTTAAAGAATATAAACGTGTTGTAGAGCTGAATGGATATGAAGATGATGATCGTATTATTATCAGTACGATACACGGTGTTAAAGGTGGTGAAGCAGATCATGTAGCAATCATGACTGACATGGCGCATCGATCATATAAATATATGGAAAGATTCCCTGACGATGAGCATCGAGTGTTCTACGTAGCCATAACACGTGCAAAAGTATCAATTCATATCATTCAACCTAAATCTCGGATTTATTATGAAATATAATCACCTTAAACATACCTTTTTGGACGGAAAAGACTATGTCTAATACTAACATATACCCATTTAAAACCCGTCCATATTCTCATCAGAGGGAGGCCTGGGAGCTTTCTAAGGATAAGACTGAGTATGCATTGTTCATGGAGATGGGAACAGGCAAATCTAAGGTAATAATTGATACAATTGCGTATCTCTACGACTCTGGTCAGATTGATAACGTATTGATTGTAGCTCCTAAGGGTAACTATTTAAACTGGATTAACAATGAGATACCTACTCATCTACCTGATCATATACAAACGCAAATAGCTTATTGGTCTGCTAGTCCTAAGAAGAAAGAACGTATTGCTTTAGATGCAATCATGACACCAACGCCTGATCTTAGAATATTAGTAGCTAATGTTGAAGCATTTAGTAGTGCTAAAGGTACTAAGTTTATAACTAGCTTTGTTGACTGTTCAAGATGCTTTGTATGTATCGATGAATCAACAACTATTAAAAACCCTGGTGCTATACGTACTAAGAATATACTTAAGCTAAGTAACAAAGCTAAGTATCGTAGAATACTAACAGGTGAACCAGTGACACGTAGTCCACTAGATGTATATACACAATGCCAGTTCTTAGATCCTGCTCTGTTAGGTTTTAGTAGTTACTATAGTTTTAGAAACCGTTATGCTATCATGATTGATATGCACAAAGGACCAAGGTCATTTAAGAAAGTTGTAGGTTTCCAAAGACTTAATGAGTTATCTGATACTGTAAAAGCATTTAGCTATAGATGTAAGAAAGAAGATTGTCTAGACTTACCTGATAAGATCTATGAACAACGATTCATTGAGCTTACATCTGAACAACGTAAACTATATAAAGAAATATCTGAACAAGCATTTACTGAACTTGATGGTGAAGCTCTTACTATTACTAATGTACTTACATCTATGCTAAGACTACATCAAATTACTTGCGGTCACTTTAAATCAGATGATGATAAGGTTTTAGAGGTTAAGAACAATAGACTTGATGAGCTTATGCAAGTACTATCTGAAACAGATGATAAAGTTATTATCTGGGCTACATATGTAGCAGACATACAAGCTATATCTAAACTGTTAAACTACACGTACGGTGAAGATAGCTATGTAGAATATTATGGTGCAGTCAATAACGAAGATAGACAAGAAGCTGTACGTAGATTTCAAAATGATGATGTATGTAGATTCTTTGTAGGTAATCCTCAGACTGGCGGCTTTGGCCTGACACTAACAGCTGCCAGTTCTGTTATCTACTATTCTAATAGTTATAACTTAGAACATAGAATACAATCAGAAGACCGAGCACACAGAATAGGTCAACAAAAACCAGTAGTATACGTAGACTTAATCTGTCTGAATACCGTTGATGAGATGATTGTAAAAGCATTACGATCTAAAAAGCAAGTTGCTACCCAAGTAATGGGAGAACAATGGCAAGAATGGTTAAAAGTAAGATAAGCTCTACCCAACTTATCTTTGGTGACTGCCAATAAGTCCTAAAATTATTAGGATAACTTATTATTAGTATTGCTAGTATGAAAGACAGTGCTAGTACGTAATCCATTGTTTTACCTTCTTATACATTGATCTAGGTAGTGGCAGTTGTTTTATTTCTTTTACCCATGTTTTATCTAGTACAAGACTACCGTCAATATCTACTTGTACCTCATCACCTGATAAATGAGATACGATTGTAATTGTCTTCTCATCTTCTGCAACTACAATACCTAATGAAATGCAATCACCAAGTTTAGATCTTAGATCTCTGATATTAGTCCAGCCGCTGGTAGGTGAGATAGCATCCTCCCAGTTAATTATGACTAATCTTGGTAAATTCCTCCTTGCCATAGTATTGTGTCTTTGAGTGTTTGTTCATCCAGTCTTTACGACGTTTTACGATCCTGCAGCTACCTTTCTCTAGGTCTACATATAATAATTGTACACCTAATTGTCTTGCTTTGGCACTTACAATTCTACTTCTGATACTACCATCCTTGTATCTAGACACAGCTTTTACATCAATTAACAGCTGTCTACCTGTTTTCTGGTGTATAGCTATCATATCAATCGGGCCCTGAGGTGCACGGTTCTTGAATACCCAATAGCCCTTACTGATCAACCAAGCTTCAGCAAATGCCTCGCATAAGTGACCCTTGTCAGAGTGTCTCATTGTGCTAGTGGATTAGTACTCTTCTTCTGTAGCTGTTCTATATCTTTCTTGATAGCGGTTATTTCTTTCTGATCTACCATCTTAGCTTCTAATACTTCTACTCTTTGTATCAGTTGTCCTTGAAATACAAACAATGAAGCAATTGCTATAATAGCTCCTATTGCACCTGTTATTGTCTTGATGTCCATAGTTTATCCTCGTAAGTTTGGTTTGGGTAAATACTTCTTATATCTGTATATGTGTTTGCTATATATGAATCTATGTTAGCGTCAGTTATTTCTGGTTGTATAAATATGTCTTGATTAACCTGTGAGTACGACGCTATTTTATTATTATTTCTAGACATAACTTTAGCTACAATCATTTGTGTAGCTTTAAGCTGTCCATCAATTGTTTTAATTTTATCTGCTACTTCAACAGTTATTTCTTCTACAGAAATGTCACTGTCTGCGACCGTAGTTTCTTCAACAGTTTCCGTTGCCTCGACATTCTCTTCATATACTTCCTCAACTTGTTCAGTGTTTTCTGCATATACAATTGTCTCCTCTATAAATTCTTTTTCTTCAAGTTTGATTTCTTCTTCTATCTTTATTTCTTCCTCGATCTTTACTTCCTCGATCTTTACTTCTTTAGGCTTATATTCCTCGATCTTTATTTCTTCTACTTTTTCTACTGCTGTCTTTATTTCTGTCTTTTGTTCTGTCGACAAAACGACAGGATCATACGTCATAGTAACTGATATGTTATCTACATTAGGACCTCCAAGATTAGCAGGAGCATCGCCATCAGTCCCACTAATAAAAATATTTCCAACGTTAGAACCAGTCCCTGTATACGATAAAGTATCTGTGAAATTTTCGCCATTAATTCCTGTAACATCTGTTCTCTCCTGTGTCGTCGTAGCTAACACATTACCTTCGTTATCTTTGATCTGTAGTCTTACTGTAAATGTATCAGCAGCACCACTTGTCCAACCACCTACACCACCTTCTCCGTTTTGTACTTCAACAATAGAGTTAAGTGTAATCCCATTGTTAAGCATGGGTTGTGTAATCGTATCAGAATATAAATTAAAGTTCTGCTCTATACTACCATAGTCTCCAAACTCTAAGTCATGACCACCAGGACAACAGTCATTTATACGTACTGCATCACCTGATAATGTCCAACCTGTAGTGCCATTATCAAACGTACCATTGGTAATTAAATTACCTGTGGTGTCTGAATTTGCTACGAGAGGTAGCATCAGTAGGAGTAAAACCTTTTTCATCCCATTTCTTCCTTGCTTCGTTACCAATCAATCCGTCTATAGGGCACGGGGTTCCTGCATCCATCATCGCTTGCCATACACCCTTGTCCTGGCACATTAATGATATTGCAGCTACCTTCATACCTAGTGCATTTAGCAACTTAGATTTCTTTCTACGTTCACACTGTTCATCATGATAGTATGTACCCATACTGGTACTAAAACCAATGACCGTCATACCTAATGATAGTGGTATCACACAGCTATCTTGTCCGTATACAGACATAGCCGGAGACGTAGCAGAGTTTACCGCAGTTTCTTGATTAGTGCTGTTATTTGTTGTATTAGTCGTTGTAGTGTTTGAGCTACTACCTGACTGATATGTTGTAGAACTTTCATAACCACCTGTTATTGCAGTGTTAGATCCTGCGTTGTTAGTTTGAGTATTGGTTGTTGCACCAGATGAAGTTACATCCGCTAAGGCTACATTGCAAAGTAATAGTAGAGGTAGTAATCTTTTCATCGTCTAACAAGTGAACCACCAAAATATAATCCAATGATACTAGATACGACGTGAGTATCTAATGGTGTAATGACTAACCCTTCAAGAGGTTTCCATTGTGTCATATCAACATCTGAACCGAAGATCCAGAATCCTTGTTGTATTGTTTCTGTATAACCAACGTAGATAGGTAGTGTCGGATCAATAAATGGAGCGAGCTTAGGAAGAACTATGATCGACACTACGCACATAAGTGCTATCCATCTACGAGTATTCTTAGTAAAAGCATCTGTTACTTCTCTTGCTTTATCTATTTGTTGTGCTGCAAATTCAGATCTTTGTAGTAATAGTTTTTGTTCATCAGCACGATCTTTGGCTTTCTGAGCCATGATACTTAGCACACCGCCTAAGACGGTAGATGCAAGCATCGATATTAATTCCATTGGTATCATTTGCTATAAAAATATCCTGCTATAATAGTAGCAATACCACCTAGCCACATTAAAAAACTCACAGCACCCTTACCGCGAGACACATCATCTTGTAGTCTTTCAACCTTAGATTCTAACCGATCTAGTTTTTCTAGCAAGTTGTTCTAAGGTTACTTTCATTAATCCAGCACTCCTGTATGTGCTGTTCTGAATTCTTCTGTGTAATCAAATGAATTCCCATCTCTGACCATATCAGCATAAACATCATCACTTACTTCAACATATCCCTCTTGTGCTGTATAAGATATCTGTTTGACTACGTTGTTTTCTATTAATGCATATTTCATCATGCCACCTTAGTTATTATTACATCTGCAAATATACTTGTTCTACTATCATTAGCATCTACACCAAGTCCATTAGATGCTCTTGCACTTTCTGTATAATGCCTTAATTCAAACACCTTTGAAGATGCAAGTGTTAATCTTCCTGTCAAATCTGAAGTATTATACCCAGAATCTGTAGAATCTGAATATACATTTCTTCCTAAAAGTGCAACAGAACTATCAGTTGTATTATATAAAAATATTCTATGTCTATTAACAAGAAATGCAGGAGCAGATGCTTCAACAAAATAAGTTCCAGCAGGTAATGTTATTTGGTTAGATGAAAGACTAGCACCTGTAATTTCATTAGTTACTACTGTATTAAGAGTTCTAACATTATCTGTTGTAGCACTCGAAGAACCACCACTTGTCGTTGCAGTTTTTTCATCTCTAACATGAAAAATATAAGATTTTAAAGCAACTGTGCCTGTACTTGCAGGTAAAGTAAGAGTATTAGTTCCTGCTACAGCAGGTGCTGAGATCGTAATATCTCCACTTGTATCACCTTTTATTTTTATACTTGCCATTAGTCTGCTTCCTCTGGTGTGTTACCCTCAGCAACCCATTCTTGAATTTCTTGGTAGTGTCTGTTTTCTGTGTTTATAGGTACACTCCAAGTAAAACCCTCTGTAACAACCTCATATCCTGTTACATCATTATTTTCGTTTCTTATATATTTTACAGATTCAATACTCATATAAACTCCTATAATTCAGCATCCATTTGCATAAATGCATTTGCATCATTACTAGCTGATAAAAAACAACCATTTCCATCATTCAGTCCTGATGTGGTTGTATCACATCTGAATGAATTGACTGACCTTGTATTTGTGTCAGCATTTACATTAGTACAGACATGACTTCCACCACCATCTACAATACGAAAAGTTCCAGAATCACTAAATGAGCCAATAGTTCTCATGGTAGTTGGTAAAGTTATCGTAACTAATCCTGCTGTTGTTGTTGTGCAAACACCTGAGCCAAATTGTGAGTAAGGTGTACCTGCTTCTAATCTTATAAAATACCTTTGACATCTAGTTAGACTTGTTGTTCTATCTTCAAACTGAAATGGTGGTATGCTGTTAGCATCAAATGTTCCTACTTCTAGTTGAACACCTGTTATGTACCAATCATTAGATGTGCTGTCTGCTAAGTTTACTTGTGATGAACTTATAAAATCTGCTGTAACATATGTATCCCAAGATGTTTGAAAAGTACCTGAAGTCCTGTCTCCACCTGCTGCTAATACCCAATAAAGAATAAGTCCTATCGAAGTATCATTAGGTATTGCACCTGCTGTATCACCTGCAAAAGATAATACTTTTTTCTCCCATGTGTTTGCACTATTAATTGTATAGGTTTGCGATATTGACCTACTTGCATTGTCATTAAGAATAGCTAAAGTGTAAGTTCCTGTTTTAGCTGACTTCACCCAAAAACTTATAGTAAATCCCTCTGCACTAGATGTATTAAACTTTAATGGTTTTAAGTCTTGTGCCTCTGTTCTGTATTGGCATTGCATCCATTCTGTACCTGATGGTGTATCAGAAGTGTCTACTGCTATTTTAAATGAAGTTGCAAATCCTTGTCCTGTTGGAACATCTGTAGATTGACTATTTGTAACAGAGCCAACATTGTTATTGTTTGTATAAAATCTATCTAGTGTTCTGTAGTTTCCATTTGTAATCGAAGAAGTAGATGTGCCTCTTTGAGATACAGACATATCACCATTTATAATCAATGGAGTAGCAGTCTTTCTTGGTCTTAGTATACCTGCTTGGTTATCGTTAATTGTGCCTGAAATCGGTAGTGCCATTAATTATTCTCCAATCATGTAATTAATTTATGTATTGAAAGTTCTGTAAGGTTAAGACCTACTTTACATGCAGAACTTATTCCAGCATCATCTATATATGTAAAAACTTCAATATAATCTGCTACAGATAAAGATACTATCTTTGAAAGAGACATACTTATTCTTCTTATTGGATTGCCATTGAAACTATTATTTACATAATTGTTTTCTATTGAGCCATTTTTATATATATAAAGCCTTGATTGTTGCAAATCACTATTTGTTTGTCCATCTACAGTAACTAAAGCATTAATCATATAATATCCATTTGCTCCTGATGGAACTGTAAATCTATTATTAGATGTGTCAAATGTAACTCCTTGTGAATCAATAACAGTATCAAATGCTACTTTTGTGGTAGTGTTATCTGTTAATGCTTGGTCACCAGATAATGTAACTCTACATAATGGAACATTTCCATT
>FUIF01002286.1_pt1 | contig 19457 bp, 36 predicted proteins | sample 1003461 | NCBI WGS metagenome assembly FUIF01 (sample SAMEA80401918, study PRJEB19352) | marine metagenome | reverse complement strand
TTAGCAGCACGTTTGAAGTTTGCTTTAGTAGGTGCTCCTTTAGAGCCAGGCTTCCTCATCTTTTCTCCACTACCAGCAGCAATACGCTTACGCTTGGCATGGATGTTTGCATACAAACCTTGTTTAGCCATTAGTACTTTTTACCAGCAGGTTTTTTTGTAGTCTTTTTCTTTTTTGCTTTAGCAGCAGCCGCTTTACCAGCAGGGGTATAGGGATACTTCTTTCCGCCAACCATTGGCATTACCAAACTCCAGGGATAATTTGACCAGTGAGTGCATAAGCACCGAGAGCTGCAATAACACCCAGCATTGCCAGGCGACCATTCAGCATTTCAGCTTTTTCGTTATGAGTAACAGTTACTTGTTCCATATACATTTGAGGTTCAGTGGGCCAGATTTGGGTGTCGTTCATCAGAAGCTGTACTTCACACCAACCTTGGTTCCATAACCATTCACATCGTCACCAGTAACAAACGACACTTCGCCATAGGCTCCAAGCTTTTCTGAAAGGGGAATGCTGCCTCCAGCTTTTCCAGACAGTTCAACAGTGCTGTCGCCACCATCAGGTGAGACAATAGAAGGGCCACCCTGGATGTACCAGTTGTCACCTTCATAACCAACATGGTTGTCGATCACGGTGCCGCCGTAATCAGTACCAGCCCAACCTGAGTTAGCCTCAATATTCACGTAAGGACCGGCTTGTGCAGACACGAAAAGTCCGTGAGCGGCGCCGAGGAGGAGACCGGAAGCGATAATAGATTTCATTGTAAGTGTAAATAAAGGTATTAGAAATTGAGATCAGAACGATCAAGTTTTGACAAAATGTCTGAGCGATATGCAGGGTCACTTTCGTAACGTGGATCACTCATTGCTTCTACAAGCTCAGCTTGACTACGGAAAACATCCGCAGTATTAGAAGGTGCACGTCCAGTAAGCATCTTTCCATCAGTACCAACTGAATCGAGATACTTGTACCGGAGCGCTTGGACTGCGAAGAAAGCTGATTCAGTATCTCCGCGGTCCATCACAGAGTCATACATATTAATCTCTTGCTCTGTGAGATTATCTTTGGCCCAACCCATCATTGAATTATATTCTTGTTCACCACCAGCAGTGTTGTACAAGGCTGTAATAGCTTCTTCAGAAAATTCAGTTGATGTAGGTGGGCCTGACTGTTCTACATTACTTCTGTATTCAAGATACATTTGTGCTACATCTTTTGCTTCTAACTTAGAAAGCTGTTGCATTGTATCTTCAGACCATTCACCTTTCTCAGACCACATAGTGTCTAGAAGATTTGCCTGATTGTCAGGCGTATTAGGTTCAGGCGTTTCTTCAGGAGTAGCCTCAGTGGAAGATCCGAGTTTCTTTTGCAGTTCTAGGTATGCAGATTCAAGAGACTCTGTATCTTTAAATTTACCTGCGAGCATTTTACTTTGCTCTGCTTCCATCTGTTCGCCAACTGCCAAAGAGTCCTGCTCTTCAGCATTAAGCTCACCAGGAGCTGACTCGGATGAGTCGTATGTAAGGGTTGTCATTAGATGTTGTTATTGTTCTGGAGGTGGTTCAGCATTCATTGCTGCTTCATCAGCTTTTTGATCAACAGAAGCAAGTTGTCCAGCTTGTTTAGTAAGTTCCATATTCTGCTGCTCTTGCATGGCTTGCTGCATCTCTGCTTGCAGCTGCTCTTGTGTCTTGACAAGGTTGAGAGTGTCAATACCTTGTGCAGCAGCTAGTCGTTTGATTACTTCTTCAGGGTTGATGTATTGAGTAAGAGCTTCAGGACCAATGGTCTGAGCAATTGTTTGCATAAATTGTCCTAGACTTTCGCGATCTTGACCACGACCCAATGCATTGATACCAGCAACAATGGTTGGTTTTACAATGCCTTTTGGAATCTTAGGAATCTCACCAGTTTTTTGGAAGACATTCAATTTACGATTTAGATATGGAACAAGGAAGTCAACAGTCAGCAAACTGAACAGTCCACCAAGTTGTTGCTCTAGTTCCATCTGTGTCATTCGCACCTCTTCAGCTGTTGTGCGTTCACTCTGCCTAACAGAAAGAACAAGGAATGCCTCAGACAAACGACGTTCAAGTGTTTGTGCAAGTTGGTAAGCCGTTTGGAAATCAGCTGTCTTACCTACCTGAACAACACCGATGTCATCAGGGCGACCTTGAATGATTGCACCGTTACCAGCCTGAGCCAGTGTGGCGGGTTTAGTTGTACTAGAAGGTGACACAGTAAAGACGACCTTAGCCGCTGCTGCTGATCCCTCAACTAGAGCCTGACTCAAAGATTCCATGGCCTGTAAATCGCCCATGAATTCTTCGACTCTGCCTCTACCATAGGGTTCAGCATCTACTGTGTTGAACCTCATTGCAATCCACGGATTAGCATCCAGTGGTGCTTTGCCTTGAGATCCAGGGATAATTTTCCCATACACTTCTTGGTGCCAAACGAAACGATTGTTGTCTCGCTTGACATGTGTGTAAATATCACACTGATTGTCTTGAGCGTTGTACTCCTCTGAAACACGATTGGGTTCTTCTTTAGGAAGGATGTCCTCAATCAATGTTTTACTGATTCGTTCTTTAGTGACGATTTCAATAACATTGCCGTTCCCATCACGATCAACGACATAGCGGTTAAGTGGGTAGAGCTTTAGATTCTTCTTACCCATAAAGATCAGAGCGTTACCAGCTACAACCAAATGCTTTAGAGCCTGATGAATGACAACACGGTCATCCGAGGCAGCAATAGATTCAAGAATGGTACGCTCAATCTTTGCAAAAGAAAGATCAAGCTCAGACTTAATAGAAGGATCAGCACCATACTCACCCAACATTTGATCATCCACTTGCAGTTTAAAGAAACTGGTTTGTGGAGGAAGAAGAGCAAGCATTAATTTACTTGCCAACGTGACTACACCTTTAGCGCCAATAGACTGCCAAGGTGTTTTCAATCTACGCATCCCACCAGAGGGATCCTCTTCACCACGGATCAAATACGGAAGTGTAAGATCACCTGACCGTTCTGCTACATCGAGAAACTGAGAACGCTCTGAACTTAAAACGTCATAGCGCTTCTTTGCGTTCATGATAGATTCAGATTATTAATTGCCATTTGAGCATTACGTGCTTTACGTCCAAGAGCACGAGTACCTTTTACATTTGGACCTTTACCAGTATCAGGCCCGCGGTTAATCTTGACACCCCTAGCAGAGCCTCCTACTGGAGTTGCATCAGTAGTCATAGTTTTAGGTTCTGGCGGCGGCGGAGGTGCTGGAACTTCTTTCGAGTAATCTGATTTTAAAGAGTTAGTGATGTTGAGTATGTCTTGCTGAGTTTCTTCTGCTGCCTTCTGCTTCAGCATATTCATTGCTGCGGATCCTTTTGGTTTATTCCAGCCAGCCAAGAAACCCAAGATTGAATTAGGACTGTAACCGTCTTTCAAAGCACGGTTCAAATCACCCATACCAAACCAACTCCATAATTAATACCACCAGCGATAGTTACAGAGTTGATGTCAACGCCTCCGGCGAAGCTGAATAAAGTTTTTTTTGTTTCATTGATCATTAAGGTTAAAAAAGTTAAGCTTCATACAAAGAGTCAGGCGAGGCGGTGGGTACCATTGACTCCATTAAAAGTGCTAGTGGGTAAGGTTCATTGATAGGAAATTTGTTTCCTTCAAATGCTTTGATGATTGTTTTCTCTGCATTTGAATACCTAGGGGTATAGGTTAGATCCATTTCCACAGGCTCATATTCATAACCACTGTCTGCAAGAGAAGGAACGTCTTCACTAAAGTCTCCTTCGAAAATACTTCCGTAATTTTCTGTCAACCAATCAAGAACAGAGTTAGCTGTATCTTGATCGTTAACTTCATTAATCCCCAGACCTTTCATTGCTGCGAGGACAGGACCTTGACCCCAAGAGCGAAATGAAGTAAGGACATTTTTAATCTCGTCATTATATTCACCCAAAGGATCAACTGTTTTTTCTGTTACAACATCCTTCCAGGTGTTTCTACCAACCCTTTCTTTTTCTGTGATGCTAACTTTGTAGGGTTCATAAGCATTCCATTTCTGCTCAAAGAATGAGTAGTCATTTACATCTACTTTCCAACTATCATGTATTTCTCTGATAGTTAGTTCTTCTTCGTCGTCGTAGTCCCTATCAAGATTACCGAAGCCCGGTATAAATGACATGTTAAGTCTCCATATTTTCTTTGATCCACTCAACGACACTCCGTTGACCAGATCGATACATTATTTTTTCAATTGAATCGTCCGGTGATGGAGTGACGACTGGAAAATTTTCATCAAGTTGTTGAATCAAAGCTCTGGCTTCCATGCCAAAGACTTCAAGCGTATTGAGGGAGGTTGACATTACTATGCTCAAAAAAGGCTGGCATTCTTCCTGACTTGGTGGCAGAAAGTTCAGGCGCTTTGCCCTCATACATCAGCCTGTCACTAGAATCCAGCCAAAATTTTTTGTCTAAATATTTATCGGATGCACCAACCTTCAAAGGTTGCATCACCCAGTTGATGGTGGCTTTTCTCAGCTTGTCCAGGCTCGGAGAAATATCAAGCCCCAACTCACGACAAACGAGACTATTAGTAGCCACGTGAATTTGTTCATCTCTAGAAATATCGGCACTTACTGTTCTCATTCCAGCGTCACCATTAAACCTAAAGAACGGTAGTAGAACGAAGAAAATTGCACGTTCGGCAACCATCGCTTTCGTGATCGTGTGATCTGGATGCGATGTCCAAGCCTCCCGGAGCCGTAGCGCTTCGGCCTCAGCTTTGTCATCAACACCGTAAGCATTGGCGATGTAACCAAGAGCGAGGTCGTGGTTCTCCTCGTCGGTAACGTTGGAGGTAAGAATGTCCCTCGCCAAAAGCGGAACGTCATTGGCCAAAGCATCTTTAATAAAATCTCCCACAGGTAGTTCCATGTGCCTTAATGCAAGTGCTCGGAGAATTGCTTCTTCTGCTCCCTCCTTGCACGCACCGGCAGTTGTCTGGACTGGAGTCCATTTGCGCTTTCGCGCCATTAGTTTTTGATAAGGGTTCATTCTTGACAATCACATTGGGGTTCATTGAGAATGTCCTCTAGATAACTGTTCACATCGTCTTCATCCAAAGCAGCATATGCACTCGATTTATCTTGTACGTCGCCCATAACTTGGAGCGAGTAATAGAGGCTCGTTTGCGGGGACCGAAGCCACTCTTCGATAAAGGCGTTGTCATATGTGACAACATCACTCCAACTGTTGAAGCTATACCCATGAAGAAGCCCTGTGCGATTAAGGAGAGTCATGATGCCGTCAGCAACACGCTTGTAGTTCTCCCAACCAACTTCTGAGGCGATTTCTACATCGCCATATTCATATGTTTGTACACCGAACGTACCGCTATCACGGTCAACAGTTCGGCTGATTGGTGGAGCAATCTCTGGTGTGGCAGTAAGCATCCAGATCTTTGCTTCTGTAGCTGCAGCTAGCAGTAGGGGCAATAGCAAATGCCCTGTCCATCTTGTAGCTGCGAGCAATAGTGGCAGCTTGTGAAATACCATCACGGATCTGACAAGCCAACTCAAAGGCAGGTGTGCGAACTACGTCACCACCATTAACCTGTTCAAGAGCAATGCCAAACTGCTCATACGTCACTCCATAACGACGCAACAGGTTGGCAAGACCCAACATACCCAGACCTACTTGTCGGTCTGTCTCTGGTTGCAGATACTCTCCTGAATCGCCAACGCCAGTTCGACCATGGAGTTCGCACAATTCTTGCATCCCTTCACGGAAAGCTGTTGGAATGTCGTCAAATTCACAGGCAGATAGATTGATATGTTGGAGGAGGCATGTGCCTCGACTGGGCAAGTACACCTCAAGGCATACGTTGCCTCTGATACGGTTTCCGTCATTGTCGTACTTAACTTTATTTAGCCAGATGTCACCTGACTTGATTCCATGTAGTAGTTCCTCTTTAAACGTGCACGCCTCCCACCATTCAGGCGTAATGTTGATACATCGTTTAATCCAAGGAAGTTCACTACGTGGGGTTTGGATAAACTCCAAAGCATCAGCATGATTGAGATCAAGATGACCCACGATCGCCCCGTTTTTATAAAACCCCCACGTCTGAGGATCTCATTTAATGTGGAGTAGATTTTTGCGAAAGAGACTGGACCTGATGCAACAAGTCCCTTTCCATTTTCTGAACCACGGGGTCGCAGTTCCGACAGGTGGATCGCGCAGCCTGCTCCGTATCGCAGAGCATGGCTTGCAAATTTCCAACTAGCTTCGATTCCATTTGGTCCCTCCATAGTGTCTTCAACAACGAAGACAGTGCAAGAAACCGGAAGCCGTGACTCTGGATTGTCAAGCCACGATTGTACACGTCCGGTACGTGAGATATAAGAGGTGGTCATTCGATAATAAGATCGTTCAAAAAGGGAGGTTTATAGTTCGGACCTTTCATTACCTTTCCATCTTCACGATAGATAGGTTTGCCATCCAGTCCTAGTTTTGACATGTTTGATTTATGGACACGGTCTAGAGCTTCCTCTAGATCCCATTCCATGTTTTCAGCATATTGAAAACACACATATACAAGGTCAGCAAGTTCCTTCAGCTCATCAGGGTATTGACCACGACCAGCTTCAGCCATGAACTCATTGAATTCCTCAACGATCAAATCCCGTTGCATAGTCCGGTTCGCCAATGAGTTCTGGATCCCATACGAGTCCCGAAACTCCTGGGCCTGATCGCTCAGACTCTTCTTTTGACAATGTGTGCTGTAACTCATTTTCTAGGTAGTGGATAGCTTTTTTTAGATCAGATATTTTGCTGTCTTTAAATCCAGCACGGGTGATGTACTTAATTGCACAGCCCAAGTGGTAGCTCAATTGCTGGTCTCTGATGTAGTCCCAGCATTCGATGGAGCCTCGGGTGTAGTAGGCAGGGTTGTGGGCCATTGTTTAACTAGATTGGAGACAGTGTTGGCTAGAACAAAGTTTTGATGCTGTAGCGCAGTAAATAATGTGATGATGTCTTTCTTATCTGCTTCGGGTAGCAGATCATTAAGCCGCCGTAGCTTGAACTGTTGCTCCATCGTCAATTCTGTAATCGGCGGTGGGGGTCCAAGGTATGACGGTATGTTCGATTGGGTCATAATCAGAGCAGGTGAGGATACGTGCTAGTCGTGCATTCATCAGTGCATCTTCTTCAGTAAGTTCTTTATCTTTAAAAGCTTTGACTACTGTTTTCCATGAGTAACCGTGCTCTTCAAACAAAGCAGTGGCACGTTTCACACCAATGCCAGGAACACCGCTGTAACCATCTGTCTGGTCACCTGCCAAAGTCTGAATCAAGTGCCACTTAGCACCATCATCAACAGTCACACTCATCATTTCAGTCATGTTGTAAAGACGACCAGGGATCTGGCGCATGTCTTTATCCGGTGAACAAATCACGTTGCCTTCATTAGCTGTGGCATAGATACCCATGGCATCATCAGCTTCAAGCTCAGGCAACTTGATGACCTGATAGTTTTTTGAGAGTTCTGAAATGACGCGTTTATAACCGCAGGGTTTCTTACGGTTTCGATGTCCCTTGTATTCTGGGTAAATTTTTTTCCTAAAATTTTTAGAGTCACTAAAGAACAGCACCAGCTCTGGTGTATCCCAAAGGAACTCATCCTTGATTTTGCTTAGTTCGCGTGTCACAAAGGACATTGCATCAGAGAATTTACTGACAACAGTGATGACATCATCACCCCAATCAATCTCATCTTCAGCTCCAGCGCACGCCTTATAAACAATAAAGTCAGCATCAATCAGAAGTTTCATCAGTGAACCTCTGCCCAGTTTTGACCTTGTTTTGCTTCCGCTTCAATGGGGATGCGTAAGTTGTAGTACTCTCCAGCTGCTGCAGCGCTATATACCAAGGATGTTGATAAGTCGTCTGCGTGCTCTGGGGCGCACTCAAATTGTAATTCGTCATGTACAAATGCAAGCTGTGAACAACACAACTTTGTTTCTTTAATAGTATCTTGATTGATAACCATCCAAGCTTCGCGACGCAGCCGGCCGACGATTGCAAAAGATAGTTAAGACTTTTATGTGGACTGTCTACCTTGATTGGGCGACCGTCTACAGCAAGGATGAAACCTTTTTCCGTAGCCTTCTTTTTAACCGCTTCAAGCAGTTGGCTAAGACCATCGATAGCATCCACAAATGCCTCTCTAATCTCTTTGCCTTTTTTAGCAGCTTGCTTTTCACTTAATTGGGGGTCGTAGGAATAGCCGATTTTGGTGTTACCGGCTCCATAGATAAAGGCGTAGCTAATTGTTTTAACTTGTCGTCTACTGACTCCAATGGCGTCTGCATTAACTTGGTGAATGTCTCCATTGAGGAGGATATCTGCATACCGCCCGCCATCAAAACGACCAAGGTAGTGAGCGAGCATCCTAAGTTCAATACCAGCAAGATCGGCACCAACCATGACTTGTCCTGGACTTGCTGTAAATAGTTTTCTGAATTGTTCATCACTTGGGACTTGAGCGAGGTTCGGTTTTCGGTGAGCGCAGCGGTGTGTGTTTGTTGCAACGCTTGCATGATGATGTATCCGGTTAGCATTCGTACTCAACCTGAGCCATGCGTTGGTGCCTTCGGAGATCATCCCCAATTTCTTCGTAATATCGAGACATTTCAGAAACTCCAAAGCAATCGATGGCCCACCTGAGGCAGCCATCTCTTTCAGTACAACTTCGTCGATAATCGGCTTCCCAGTAGGACTCAGCTGGGTGGGCTTCCAGCCATGAAATGTTTTCAGAATCCATGCAATATGATCTCGCGATGTTGGGTTTAGCTCTTTGAGCTTTGTGAAAGGTGCTCCTTTGACATATCCAGATGTCCGGTTATCTCGTTTAGGAGTGAATTCCGATCCGAAGACGAAAGGGTATTTGTCACGTAGTAGTTGATAAGTTTGTTCAAGCTCTGATCTGAGAGACGATGCAAGTTTCCATGCAGCGCGTTCATCAAAGTACCATCCATGAATCTCCTGTTCAGTAAGTATCTGAGCAACTCTGTGCTCTAACGCAACCCAGTTAGGTAAGGGTGGAAGTGGTCGCATAGTTTGGTTGTTACTTTTACGTCTTGTGCGCAGTAAGTCTCCATTTCTGGTGACCAATCCTGCCAATCTGTGGTCTTACCAAATTCACCTTTGTACTCACCCAATCTGTGTCCGTACGACTCCAATGAATGACGTCCGTACAGCTGCATAGGCATGTTTGAGATAGCTCTTTTTTTGTCTACTTCAAGCCTGTCTGTGTGATACAACCGTGAAAGCAAAAGCGTGTCAATAACTAACGCTGTCGGTTCAAACCACGGATATATTTTTTGTATGCAGGGTATATCGTATTGAATGATGTTATGCCCAACAATGACATCAGCATCTTCCAATCGTTGTACACCCCTGACAATTGGTTCTGAGTTCCCCTGATCGTTGTAGTGAAGGGTTTGATCAGCCTCGCTATCATAAATAACAAGGCAGTGGATTTTGGTAACATCACTCAGAAGTCCATCTGTTTCTAAGTCAAAAATAAGCATCGTTCCAATGGCGGATAACACCTGCCACAATGAACAGGTTAGTAATAAAGATCAGACCATTAGTTAGTAGGTTTAGTGTTAGCAGCCTTATTCGCTGCGGTCCCTGCCCATTTGTATGTTTTGTCGATGAAGCGTGCTTTTTCAACTGCCTCCTTTGTAGGTGGATTAGGACGCTTAAAAGTCGGAGATGTCGAATTCGTCATTAGTTTCTGATTCAATAAATTTGCAAGTGTTTAGGTCATATGTCAGTTGACAGGCGACACCAACTTCGCCTGAATGACGATTCTTAAGGACTCGCACAATCGTTGAATTTCCATCAGAGTCACTCTGTTGATTTCTTTCGAGTGCGATAACTGCGTCACTAAGTTGTCCAATACTTCTGGAACCTCTGAGGGATCGAAGTTGTACGCGACCGCCTTCTTCATGTGATTGTCCATTAGGTGGTGTAGTTGTATGGCAAACAAGAATCAATGCGATACCAGTACGTTCAACAAGTGAACGCAACCTTGTCATCGTGCGGTCAATCATTAGACGTTCATCACCTTCAAGACCACTCAACAAAATTGATAAGTGATCTAGAAAGATGAGCTTTGTCTCAAGACCAGCCGCCATGTATTCAATGCGGTTGTAAATATGGTCAGGGTCATAAGAACCAAAACCATCGAAGAGATGCAGATTCCACTTTGCAATGGTGTTATCAAAGATCTCTGTTAATTCTTTTCTGTCTTGCTCTCCGATATGCAGGGCTCTACCTGCTGCGACTGACATAAGTCCGAGAGATGTATGACGCATGGATTCTTCAAGCGCCAAGTAACCGACCCGTTCTCCTTGATTAAGAAGGTGAGTTGCGATTGCACGACAGAAGGAGCTTTTTCCGATTCCAGACCCCGCAGTAATTGTGATAAGGCTTCCAGCCTGATCCCGTGTAACTTTTCTTGTAATCCGTGAAAGGGGAAGTCATAATCTGCTGGTGGAGAAGGTGTTGTTACTAAATCAAGTAGTGTTTTTGCATCAACAATTCCGTCAGGTTGATACTGTGTGTGGTCGTAATTGTGTACGGCTCTGATTGCTTCGCTATCACCAGCCTGTAAAGCCTCTGAGGCATCCTTGTAATCCTCTAGAAAGCCGATGAATGCCTTGCCAGGTGGTAAGACAGCCGCGGCTTCTTGAGCACCCTTCTGGCCTGCCTCATCGTTATCGAAAAAGATCACTACTTTGTCGTAGTAGTTGATCCATTCGTAGTTATTTGAAAGGCTTTCTTTGCAGCTGGAGCACCGTTCGGAATTGAAACCACATCCCAGTTGGGTTGTGCTTCCCAAACTGACATGGCATCCATCTCACCTTCAGTGATGACAAGTTTCTTGTCTTTGGATGTTGTCTTGTGACGGAAGTTCTGCATCCCAAACAGGGATTTGACTTCACCTTCACATCGAAACTGTTTGTCCTTTGTTCTTACTTTGGCTCCGACAACCTTGCCAGAACTGTCATAATAATAGTGGCGTAAGAAGCCGCTACCATCTTTGTATGTTTTGAAGTACTCACAAGTTTTCTCTGAAATGCCTCGGGATTGCAGTCTTCCGGCTGATCCATGAAGTTGTACATTTTGCACGTGATGTTTGTGGCTTACAGTAGAGTCAGCAAATGTGTGGTAGCCACACTTGTGACAGTGTTGATGGCCATCTGAATACTCACTATTTGCATCAGATGACCCACATTGAGGACACGGTATGTGTCTTATAAATTCAGACTCAAATGAGCCAGTCGATTGGTATGTTTGCAAAAGATGTCCAGGGTATGCCTAGCTTTTCGCAGTATTTTGCGTATGTCGTTTTCGATTTCTTACTGATGGTATTAAAGGGTGCCTGGAAAACCATACGCAGATCAATGTCAGGATTCTGTTGAACCACTGCTTTGATCTTGCGACGGTCAGCACTATCCCAATATCCTTTCGTCTCTAGCCACACACCATTTGGTAGAACAAAGTCAGGTGTGTAGTTGTGATGAATTACATAGGGAACTTTTGTGCTTTCGTATTCATATTTGACACCCAGCTCGCAGAGAAGGTCAGACACCCGCTCTTCGAGTCCTGAGCGAAATGCCATTTAGAAATCGTCCTCTTCGACACTAGAGGGAGAAGAAGGAATGACATTTGGCTCCGATTGCTTGAAGCCTTGAGTGGTTCCAAACAATGCAGCAGCATCCTCAGTGGACATGTCACCCACATCGACACCAGCAGAACCGGCCAACGCAACAACCTGAATGGCTTTTAGCTTGAGGCTAGAACCATAGGTAACTGCATCTTTAAGGATGTAAGGCTTTTGATAAAAGGCAAGCTTTACCTTCGAGCCACTATAAATTGGAATATTTTCATCTGTGATTGGCGTACCTTCTGTATCCACTACAGGAGGTTTGTTGTCATTGTTCCAACTGAACTTGACTTTATATTGACCGTCTGCAACTTCCTCCCATGGCTCAGGCTTGAGAACAGAACGCTTTGGGTTCTTCAATTTAGACTCAGCCCATTTTAGGGATTCAGTCCGATCATCTTCAAGCTTATCAACCATAGCCTGATCAACAATGGCTGAAAGGCTATAGCCAAACTTCGACGGTTTCATCACAGCTTGATAACCTTCAAGGATGACAGGCTGTTCAGTTACAAATGTGTTGCGGGTCATTAACAAAAAAAATAAGTGGATTCAATCACGGATTCCGGTTCAAGGTCTCCGATGATCGGTGGTTCAGTTTCAGCTCCGATCTGATCAGCCCATGACTTCAGATAGTCATGTTCCGCAAAGAGGTGCATGTATGTCTCACGAACAATGGTTGAAAGTACACCCATGTCAGTAGCACGACATAAAACCGAGTCGTGTATGAGGGAAATCGGAGCGTTGAAGCGTATTGCAGATAAGTGGAGCAGGCTTGCATCTAATGAATGAATAAGATTGGGAGCAGTAGCGTTTTTGTGATGTGCTTTATCGACTTCTTTTTTGTCACCCGTAGCGATGAAGATATTGCATTTACCAAGGAGTTGTAATTCAATTCTTTGGATTTGTTTCTTCATCAACTTCTGAGTAACGATGAAACCTGATGGTGTGACCCATTTGATTTCAGTTAAACCTCTGTCGATAGCATTACCAACCTCTTTTTCAATCCATTTCATGACACGCATAGGACCTGGAACAATCTCATCCATAGACTCCCTTACTGCATTAACTGTTGCAGTTAGGTCATCCTTTTCGATCTCGACTCCTTTCTCGCGTAATGCATCTTTTATGTAAGATCTATTACTGAAAGGTTTTGAGTTGTACGGCAAGGTCATCACCACGCGTTTTGTGACCTTCCTATCCATGTGAGGACGGATCGACTCAGGAACATTTGGTTTAGCCTGTTCAGCTATAACTTTATATGCATCCTGTGGTTTTTCGCTAGGTAAAACATTAACTAGCTTGGCAGTTGATGCATCTCTAGCAAGTCCAGCCAAAATTTGTAGACCACTACACGTAGCGTCTACGGCGATAGGCTGGCTTGTAGTATTACGGTCACAAATAATGACGCAATGGTAATACTCATCACATGCAGCCAGAAACTGCCATGGTTCATCCATACCTTCCCAAGTGGACAAGTTACCAATTGGATCAGTGGCAACAGCTGTAATTAGATCTTGGTTGTCTTTTGTCCAGGCCAGCCGCTCACTGATAGGTAGCTTGTCGTTACCAGCGGTTGTACTGACCTGAAATGACAACCATTCTTCTGCCTCTGGTGTCATCAATGCTGGCTCATAAAAGAGCAGCAATGATTTACCAAAATCTGTATCTTGTGGTGTCAAGAATGCAGGAATTGGATATGCCCTTCCTCGATAATCTAGGCTCCAAGGACAGAAAAACTTTTCATATTTTTCAAATACATCAACAGCATTCATTGTCATACGTGTACGACATGAACGTTTGAACTGTTGTGCATTGATATTCATTGCCTCAGCAGCCCGTCGTCTGTAGTCCTTGCGGGACTCTGCATTAGTTGCAATATCGACTGGCTTAGGTGGAAGAGGAGTTTCAACAACAGGGATGAACTTACCAACCTCAATTTGCTTTTCTTGTAATGTCCTTGCGACATCAACAATGAAAGGATTGAGCTTGTAGGCAACTTTCTGAATGTGGTTCAGAAAATTGATTGGTGTTTCTCCCTGTATAAGGTGCGGGTTACCCCTACGCACCATGTCGTAGCCCTTCATCACTTCATTGAGGATGTACCCACCCTCAGTGCCATCAGGTTGCCAATCCTTTGGCTCAACGATCATTGGCCATGCAATTGGGCTGAACAGCTCAGCAGAGGCCATCACGTCGTCTTTGATCGCCATGAACTCAGGCGTTGGGACCACGTACAAAGGCGTCTTGCGACCCTCTTGGCGCTTCTCTGTCATGAACCATCCACTTGCTTGGCAAATGCAGTCCAAGAGCCACCCACCAAGCCTCACCCTGTTGGCAATGCCCCAGGGTTGCCACAAAGGAACGTCATAACGCTTCATGAGCGTTTTGATGATTGTGACTTTTTGTTCTGTCCCGCAGGACTTGTGCCAGTAATTCTCCTGGAGCTTGTGGAGCAGGCCAGGCACCTTGGCTTCGTAGTGCCTGAGCATGCACTCGTTTTCCACAGCCGTGCCAATGGCATTGGTGACGTTTGATGTCTTGTTGGCCTTTGGCTTGGTGCTGAACACCTTGTCAAAAGTCACCTTGCTGGCGATGAGCGCTGCTGACTCAGCGTCCAGGTCCTGGAGATAGATCAGGATCTCTTTGAAGTTGGCACCAGCAGTGCCTTTCCTGATTCTCAGACGTGTCTCATGAATGTGGTCAACCACAAGAGGCACAAGCTCCCCAATAGAAGCCACCCCATAGACGGATGCACTCGCATAACTCTTGTCCTCTAGTTGTTTTGTGTTGTTGTGGAGCTTTTCCAAACCGCGCTTGATCTGTTCGCGTTCAAGCTGAATTTGGGCTCCGATTTCTTCAAACGTTGTCAATAAGAATCCGCGCTAGAACCGGTGAATAGACCCCTACCTAAGTGGAGGCATTGGTACAAAAGAAAGGTCAGGCACTGACACCTGACCTATACGTAAGTGAAACTTAGTCGCTCAGGAACCTGAAACTAGCGCGTCTACCAATTCCGCCACATCCGCGTGTGAATTCCAGCGATTGGACTCACTGAGAATGTCGCCGTTCGCGACGTGAGGAACAGTAGCAGAGCACCCAGTAGTCACGCTTAGATCGCAGCCATCGCCTCGGTTAAGGCTGTGTCCGTGGTCTTCGCGTAACGGAGGGTCGTTTCGATTCGTTTGTGTCCCATCAGCGTCATCAGTGTCCGCATTGGTGTGCCTGCTTCCGCATGCCACGTTGCAAACGAGTGACGCAAACTGTGAAACACGAGCGACTCATCAAGCCCGGCATACTTACGCACTTTCTTGAAAGCACGCAACAGCTGGTCTTTATCGTCCCATTCATCACCAAACACTTTCACGCTTGGATTGGCATACTCAAGACGCTCAGAGAGCAGATTGATGATGCGTTCATGAACAGGAATCGCCCTGTAATTGGCAGCCTTGGTGCGTTGATCGGGCCTGCCGCCAACGTGGATGTATCCAGCACCAAGGTCGATGTCCTTGGCCTTGATCTTGAGCAATTCGCCCTGGCGCATGCCCGTGTAGGCAGCGACTATGACGATGTCAGCCACATCCTTACGGTCGTAGGGGTCCATGGCTGCATGGGTGAGCCTCTCGACTTGTTCCTTTGAGAACCACGTGAGCCTGACTTCATCCTCTTTCCGTTTGGTAAACATCGGAGGTTTGTTGCAGAGCTCACGACGTGCGCAGTGATTGAGCACAGTCGAGACAGCTGATGTCACACGATTGATCGTGGCATCGCTTTTGCCTTCCTCTTCCAGCTCAACACCAATATCTTCCATGACGGTGATACTGATGCGATTGCAAGGAAAAGAGAGTCCTTGATGTCGGGTGAAATGACCGCAATTGATGATCGCTGGTTTGCGACCTGATCCATTACGCCACGTTGGACGTGTTCGTAATGTCTCTTCTACGGCTTCACCCCAGGTGAAATGTTTAGCCATAAATGATGGTTTTCATTTGTTGAGCTAGTGCTTTGCCGCGTGGCGTCAGCTTGAGTACCTGTCGCCTGCGATTGGATTGATCCACCTCCTTAGTGATCAGGTCTAGACCCTCTGCTTCACGGCCGAGACGACCCGTACTGAGAATGTCCGTGTTGCGGCTAGAAGACGCTGTGGAAAGCCCGAGCTCCTGTTCCATGGCTTGCTTGTGGCAGCCGTTGTGAGAGGCCACATAAAGGAAGCAAGAGACGACCTGGCCAGGCATCTCACGGTCCAACAAACGAATCAGCTCAAATGCTCCATGGACCTTTTCGATCCGTGCATCCGTAGCCTGGGTTCTTAGGGGATCGGCCACGACCTTGAAGTGCAAGGGGTCCACCCCATTCTAGACGATACCTACCGATGTGGAGCTGTAGGTCAAAAAAGGATTCCTTATCAATGGAGAGATAGAAATCCTTGAACCAATGAGACATGAAGCTGGGAATGGGATTCATTCTCATCCATCAAAACAAAAAAAATTCAGTGGTCGCAGGGCTGAAGGGGTTGATCCAGCCCATTTGGAATCAATAAATGTTTGTAACGAACGTCCCCTTCCCACATACCGTCGTAAAGACCAGCCCTGCACTTATGGATATGGGCACAGCAGCGGCATGGATAGCCAAAGCATGGACGGTTAGCACGTTTGTCCACAGGCACCTGTTCGTTGGCCAACAGGTCACGCGAAAACACACATCGCAACGCTGATCCGTGGATGTGTGAACGAGTGGCCTCAGCTAAAAACTCAGACTGGGTCATGCCCCAAAAGGTTGAGTATTGCTTGACAAGCCTTGCGTCGGTGTCGCTCAACGTGACTACGATTCGCTTCATTGAGAACGTGCGAACTAATCAATTTTTACTATTCGGTGGTCCCGATCGTGCGTGATTGATAGAAATTACATGCAATAAAGATTTGTGTCGTCCAACAGCTGATCATGCATAAGCTGCAGCAACTCCTCCCGATGTGGATGGGTCGCTACCTCCTCTGTCAAGGTGTCGCAAAGAAATTCATAGGTCTCCTTCATCCACATCAGCTGGGCGTGGTCCGATGAAGTGCTGTGATTCATGTGTGGTGACGCAAAATTCATGGTCTTGATCGTGAACTAATTGTTTGATCTTTCGTTCTGCATATGCACGACGTTTGTACACATACTCTTTGACTTTTCTGGTTTTAAGGTGTGTTGTTCTGATGATGCAATCCACACTGGATGGCAAAATCCAACCGTTCACCTTCCATTCCATGACTTCAAAGAATGTATGCGGCACAAACATGTCATCGTCACATTCTTTGTATTCCTTCCAATTATTTGGGAAGTAAGGTCTTTTACCATTCATCACTCAGTTGAACATTTATAAGTTGTGTGTGTCTGTCCTCGGACAACTCCAACGCAGAGAAGGCTGCATCCATGGAGTTGGCGGCAAGGATATATAGCACCTCACCACTGGACAACGTCACGTTGTACTCGCTAAGGCGCTGATGAGTGTGAGGCTTTTCGCCTTCGTGCTCGTCTGGGTTTTGGTACATCAACAGGCTCAGATTGTGTGAATGAATCTCGTTTTGCCAATGCCTGATAAATTGGCGTCCACTTGTGATCAGGAAAGTGATGAAGCAGCAATGGATGGCGTTCTTGATGAAGTAATCATCATCGAGTGACTTTGCGTTCATAGTTGTTGAGTGCTTTGTTTGCGCGTGAGTACACCGAGAGCGTGGCTAGTAAGCCAACGCACCCGATGACTGCAAGGATGATGTTTGTTTCAGTCATTCGTGATCTACGTCCGTGATTGCTTCGACGTATGTACAAATCATGTTGATTGGCATTTGATTAGAAATGCAATCATTCAAACTGTCATACCAAAAGTCAATATTGTTTTCAGTGTTGTTGTGTGGATTGTTGTACGTCACTGCGTACTTATGTAGTGTTGGGCAAAGTCGAGTCATGAATTAAACCTCGCGATAATCAACATATGCGTGCGGATAACGCACCTCTGAGTAGAACTCATACGCCTTTATCATTGCGTCCCTGTCATTGACAAAGTATCCCAATGATTGTTCTTCTCCGTCATCAAGTAGACGGTAGACTTGATAGGTAATAGTCATCAGACAACCTCCGAGGATGTGTACTCCATGTAGTCATCTGCGTCCGTGTGATAGAACGCAGTGCCATTACATAGCTGTTCACAGAAGGATGTGTACTCCTCCCAGTTATGTAACTCATACGGTCCATATGTCATGGACCAATTCATAGATTCAAGACGTGCGTCCATGGTGTGAATGAAGCCCCGCTCATTGCGTGGGCAAGAGGCAGAGCCGGGCATTGCACCCGGCATGAGTGCTTGAACACATCTACCTAAGCGGACAGGTCAGACCCAGTGAGGGTGACGATTGCGCTGCAGCAGCTGGACTGCATACAGCTCAACAAACATCCAAACGGCGTGCTCCTTGAATACCTGTACGGTGTCGTAGTCGATACCGCGTCGGTCCATGGAATTTAGGACCATACGGAATCCATTGTCTTCACCAAGATCAAAGGCGTACTCATCAAGGAGATCCATGATCGTCTCCTCATGTTCCTGATAAAGATCATGAAGATCGGATGAGTAAATGAAACCAGAAACACCGCCAGACATGCCATGAGTGGCAATGTCATTCAGTGCGTCCAGGTCGAACTCGTGACCGAGGATGTCGAAGGTTTGCACGGTTGCGATTGTCATCGTTATACGTGAGTGGATAAATGACACATAAAAGTGCCAACGCCTGGCGTGGGAATCGAACCCACGCTTCACCATCAGGCAGAGATTGGACGTTGTGTGCAAATAGTCCGTGAGTTGAGTAAGTTCTTGTTAACCCAGAAACCTAGGCTCATGTTCTTATTCAACAACAGGTTCAGGATTGCACGACGACTCACGTTCTTGTAACTGTAAACACCACCATTTTGAAATTGATTGATTGCAATCCCACGTAATGGTGACACATACAGTTGATTAGAACAGCTGGATGTGCGGAATGAAACTTTGATCATGTGAATGATAAGTTGATGAATGCGTCCGTGATTGACGCAATTGGATAGCTAGGCATTGCACCTAGCCGTGAGCTTTAACTCAATATCCGAGCCAGTCCAGCAACTTATGCGCATTGAGTGTTAATTCCATGCCTTCGTTGTGGGCGTCCCAATAATCGGAACCGTGCTCGTTGAACAGTTGCTTAGCGTCCTTGAGTGTCAAGTTGCCATATTCATCTGCACATTCGAGAACGGAATCTGAATAAGTCATGTGTGTCCTTGGGTTTGTGCGTCCTTGTTGGACGCGAGGCCAGTCGGTGGAGTCGAACCACCGTCAATGGTACCCCTGTACCACTGGCTTGCCATGAGCCATTACACGTGTGGCTCCGTGGCGCTACGTGTACCGTAGCGGAGATGTCAGCAGCTCAGGTCAGATACCCATGCCTGTATTCGTCGTCAGCGGTTGGCCCGCTCGCTGCCTGCAGATTGTCAAGTTGCTGCGCTGAGGCATCGCTGCGTCAGCCACCACAACATAGCGACCTGTCCCGTAGTGGATTGGTATCGACTTGTACACTTCGGTAGGCAAACCCACTGCTATGACTGGATTGATCAGTCGTGCTTATGGTATGATCAGTGCTACTTATCAGCTGAGATCCATTGGTATGACTGGGGTGTCAGATTGTGT
>FUIF01000105.1_pt1 | contig 19475 bp, 22 predicted proteins | sample 1003461 | NCBI WGS metagenome assembly FUIF01 (sample SAMEA80401918, study PRJEB19352) | marine metagenome | reverse complement strand
TTGTTACTATGAATAGAAAGAAAAAGGAATTAAGAGATGGGTAAATATTATACACCTGAAGAAAAAGATTTTTGTATAGGATTTGAATTTGAATATGCAGAAGCTTATAGAGATAAAAAACCTATTATACAGAAGGAAGATATAAAGGTAAAGTTAAATCCAAAGGTAAGTGGCTTTATAAAGAATGGCAACCTGTTAAAGTAGATAGTTTTTTTTAATTTGGCTGAACATTTTTGGTGCTGGGGAGATAATTTACCCGAATGGGATAAACAATATCGCGCTAAATATCTAGACCAGCAAGATATAGAAGGTTTAGGGTTTATACATTATGTAGAAGATGAAGAGTTAGAAGATTATGGAATGTATAGATTTATAGATACTAACGATAATATTTTAACTTGGATTAATATAAAACATGATAAAGAACCTCAATATTTTTTTTAATATAAGTATTAAACCTAAAGACCAAGCTGATTATTTATTTAGAGGTACTATTAAAAATAAAAGTGAATTAGTAAAAGTATTACAAATGATAGGAATATTAAGAGATGTTGAAAGTACCTAAAGGGTTTATACCTTTAATAGAATATGAACAAAAATATAATGACAAATTATTAATAATGTTTCCTAGTAAATATTATAGAAAAGATAATATTTTATTTTACACTACTACTAATAGTTATAAAGAAATAACAAATGTTAAAATTTGTCCACTAACAGGTTATAGAATACCAGAACTAAAAGAAATTGAATATGTTGAAAGTACCTAAAAATATACATACACAGTATTTAAAATGTGTTTGGGGAGCATTTTTTGGAACTAAAGAATGGAGTATGTTCCCTTTTCCTGTATTTACAAAATACTCATGGAAAGGTTTTAAAGAATGTTTAAAAGTTACTTTAATGTATATTAAATACTTTTTTAATATACGATATGATGTTATTATAGCTTTATTAAGAGGTACTTATATACCTTATACAGGTATTGATAAAGAATTATTACAAAGTATAAAAGATGTAAATACTAAATATGCTGAAAGTACCAGAGATAGCTAAAGGAGATGAAAACTTTTGGGAATGGAATCCTGAATATAAGATGATATTTGATAAGTTTTATAAAAGAGATAGAACTAAGGATAAAAATTATACATCTAGTATAATGTGGGCATTCTATTATAAACTACATCCTGATTCAACATTTTATAATATGGATAAGAAAGAGGAATTTATTAAAGAAAAGTTCCTTAAAGACCCTAAGTTTAAATGGGATAAATTTACTGAACAAGAAGAATTGTTTAAGAGTACTATCCTATCACCTGCTGAAAGAGGATTAGTTGAATGGGATGAAACTATGATGAAAAGAGGTACTTGGTTAAAGGACCAAGAATATACTATGGAGAATGCTAAAGACCTTGATACTATTATAGCTAATACAGCTAAGTTATATCAGTTATTTACTAAAGTTAAGAAAGAGTTTGAAGAAGAGAAGGTTAAAAAAGGTAAAGCTAATAAACCTTTATCTGCTAGTGATGCTAATAGAATATAATGATAATAAACAATAGTAATTTTAAAGTAGGAGAAATACCTGATTATCATCCTGTTATGCAGCTTTATGAGTATGATTTATTTTGGGCTGAACAAAAAAGGAAATGTATAGAAGGTGCTTGGTATGCAGGTAAATGGATTCCAGGAGAATTATATTATTATATTAATTTTCATAATATTAAATTTGAGGATGAAGGAGGTTTTGCTACAGCTATAGGGTTACCGTGGTACAGAGATATTGATGAAATCAAGGCGTATATTTATGCAGAAGCTTGTGGATTCTCAGGATTTGAATTAGACACTGAAAATACCTGTCATAGGTGGTATGGTCCTGAAAAAGAAAGAGCTTTAAAATATGGTAAAATTACACAAGAAGAAATTGATAGTAAAACTTATATACCTGCTAGAGAATACTTATTAAGAAATCATGGTAAATGTTTAGGTAAACCTTTATATCATAATACAGCTAAGAATGTGTTAGATTTGGAGGGGCGTGGTTCGGGAAAGTCATACTGGGCAAGTGCTTGTATAGCACATAATTTCTTATTTGATGGTGCTAGAGATTATAATGAACATTTACAAAAAAGACGAGATGGTAATCCTTATGTATCAGATACGGTTGTAGGAGCTATTGATGCTAAATTTTCTAATGATTTATTGAGTAAAGTTAAAGTAGGTATAGAAAATTTACCTGGAAAGAAACATATATTAAATAATAGAGGAGAAACTGAAATTTATCCTGCACCTTTAAGTACTATTATAACAGGTTCTTTAATGCCTGGACGTAATTGGACATCTAGTACTAATTCATTATTAAATCACAGAACTTTTCAAGACAATCCTCTAGCCGCTAATGGTACTCGTCCCAATAGATGTTTCTTAGAAGAAGTTGGATTTATGGGAAATATTAAAGAATCTTGGGGAGCTATTGAAGCTACACAAGCAGCAGCACAACATAAACGTCTAGTTATCTATGGATTAGGTACAGGAGGTTTAACTAGTGGTGGTGCAGCAGTATATACACAAGAGATATTTTATAATCCCGATGATTATAATTGTTTAGTATTTGATGATATATGGGAAAAGAAAGGTGATATATGTTTCTTTATGCCAGCATGGAAATGTAGAAATGAATTTAAAGAAGGTGAAAATTTAATAACCAATGAAGCTAAAGCCAAAATGGCTATTGAAGAAGAAATTGAAGATGCTAAAAAAGGAGGGTCTAAGATTCAATTATTAGCTAAGATTATTAATAATCCTATGAAACCTTCTGAAATCTTTCTAAGACAAGAAGGTAATAGATTCCCTACACAAGAATTAAAACAAGCATTAGCAGATTTAGAAGCTGATAGTATCAAACTTAAATCTAGCTATAAAGTAGATTTATTAGAAAAAACTAAAAATAATATATCATTAATACCTTCAGAAAAAGTACCTATTATTAATTATCCTTTAGGTAAGAACGATACTATGGATGCTTGTATAGAAATCTTTCAGAAACCTAAATTAGATAGTGATGGTAGAGTTATAGGTAATAGATATATAATGTCTACTGACCCTGTAGATGATGATGGTAATACTGATACTACAAGGTCATTACAATCAACTTTTGTATTAGACACATGGACTGATGAATTAGTAGCTGAATATACAGCACGTACATATTTAGCAAGTGAATATTATGAAAATGTAAGAAAATTATGTGTATTATATAATGCTAGAAATTTGTATGAACTAAATAAAAACGGACTATATGGATATTTTAAAAATAAACATGCTTTATTTTATTTAGCAGAAACACCTAAAATATTACAACATAAAGAATTAGCTAAAGGAGATGGTGTAGGTAATAAATCTTTAGGTGTTAATATGTCTAATGATAGAATTAAAAATTATGGAATTGATTTAGTATTAGAATGGTTAGAACAACCATCTTATAGAAATCCAGATATAAAAAATTTATATACAATACGTTCACAAGCTTTATTAAAAGAGCTTATTAGTTACACTATGGATGTAAATGCTGATAGAGTATCTGCTATGATTGTATTAATGATATACAGAGCTGAACTAGACTTTCAAATAGAATCTACTAGAAGTAATCAAGTAAAAACTACAGAGCAAAGTGAGTTCTGGGGTAGGGCTTATGGTAATTTTAAGCGTGATAAAGTTCATAAGAGGTTTGATAATATAATTAACAATTATAAAGTTAACTAATTATTTATTAGTTTTGTAAAAAATTTATTTCGATGAGAACATCTCAAAATTATTTTCCTGCACAAAAATTACCTAGTTCTAAAAAAACTACTAAATGGTTTAAAGAATGTGTAGATGGTGCAGAAGACCTTGCTATACTTAGATTAGATGGTGATAATAATAATCACTATAAGATGCAAGTATGGGAAGACTTAGACAATGATATAATTGACCAAAACGAGATTGAACATGTATTCAATCCAATGGGATTACAGGATGCTGTATACCCAGCAGCTATAAAGAATTATCCTTTATCAGTTCCTAAAATAGATTTACTACAAGGTGAAGAAATTAAAAGGAAGTTTGATTGGAAGGTAATGGCTAAAAATGAAGATGCTTATTCACATAGAACTGATGCTCTTAGAGATGAGGTTATGAGGTTAGCTATGGAAGAATTACAGGCTGAATCATTTGATGAAGAGGATTTTCAAAAGAAAGTACAAAAGACTTCTAAGTATTTCCAATATGAGTATAAAGATTTAAATGAATTATATGCTACTAGAACTTTAGAATATCTTTGGAGGAATTGTAATTTACGTAGAAAATTCTCTACTGGATTTAGAGAAGGATTAGTTAAAGGACAAGAAGTTTATAGAGTTGATGATATAGGTGGTGAACCTGATATAATTAAATGTGACCCTAAGAATATCTATGTATTACGTAAAGGAGATTCACATAAGATTGAAGATGCTGATATTATCGTAGAAGTTACTTATGAACCTATAGGTAAAGTTATTGATGAATTTCATGATTATCTTAAACCTAGTGAAATTCAAGACCTTGAAAATGGTTTAGAAAGAATAGGTAGTGATAGTAATGGTGTACTTAATCATACGGCAGGACAACCTATATTATGGGCTAGTTCTCAAATAGGAGGATTAGATACTGAAGATAATTTAACTGCTGTTAGTAGTTATAATTTACCATTTGATAGTCAAGGTAATGTTAGAGTTCTTAGAGCTAGATGGATAGGTAGACGTAAGATAGGTAAATTAACTTATTTTGATGAAAATACAGGAGATGAACAAATTAAGTTAGTATCTGAACATTATAAAATTAATAAAGAATTAGGAGAAAGTATTAAATGGATTTGGGTAAATGAAGCTTATGAAGGTACTAGATTAGGTCAAGATACTTATTTAAAAATGCAACCTAGAAAAGTACAAATGAGACATTTTGATAATCCTTCTAAATGCTTCTTAGGATATGTAGGTACTGATTATGGTAAATCTTTAATGAGTAGAATGGAACCTTATCAATACCTTTATAATGTTTATATGCGTAGATTAGAACTAGCTATATCTAAATATAAAGGACCTATTTATGAGTTAGACTTATCTAAAAAACCTGATGGATGGTCTGAAGATATGTGGATGTATTATGGTGATGTATTAGGTTGGATGGTAATTGATTCTTTTAATGAAGGTAAAAAAGGTCAAGCTACAGGTAAATTAGCTGGTAATTTTAATACTACAGGTAAGGTATTAGATTCTAATGCTGGTAATTATATCCAAGAATTATTACTTATGCTTCAACATATTGAAACACAAATGGGTAAAATTGCTGGTGTTACTGACCAAAGACAAGGAGAAATTGATAATAGAGAAACTGTAGGCGGTGTTGAACGAGCAGTTACACAGTCATCTCATATAACTGAGAAATGGTTCTTCATACATGATGAAACTAAGAAACGAGCTATGTTAGCTCTATTAGATACCGCTAAACAGATTTGGAAGAATAATAAGTCTAAGAAATTATCATTCATTATGGATGATATGTCTAGGGTTACAATGGATATTAATGGTGAAGATTTTGCTTCTACTGAATATGATATATTTATTACTGATAGTTCTGATGATTTAAAAATTAGAAGTACTATTGAACAATTATCTCATGCTTATGTACAGAATGGTGGTTCATTAACTCTTCCAATTAAAATACTTAGAAGTGACAGTATTACTCAGATGTCTAAGCTTATTGAAGAAGAAGAAATTAATATGCAACAACGTAATCAAGAAATGGAACAAAAAACTCTTGAAGCTAATCAAGCAGCTAAAGAAGCTGAACTACAAGATAAACAAGCGGATAGAGATTTGGAATACTATAAGATTGATAAAGATGCTGAAACTAAACTTCAAATAGCTGGTATGCAGCCTGAAGAAGATGATACTATTGATAGAGAAAAACTAGATTTAGATAAAAAGAAACAACAAGATGATAAAGACTTGAAGGATAAACAACTACAGCTTAGTAAAGACCAATTAAATGAAGTTAAGCGTAGTAATAGAGCTAAAGAGAGTATTTCTAAACAAAGTAAAAATAATAAAACTACTAAATAATTGAAATGGATTTATCTTAAAGGTGTATTTCATAACACTTTTAACATTAATAAAATTAAATTTACAAAAGATAATGGTGTAGATATGTGGTTTGTTAATAATGAATCACCTACACATTATTACAATTTAACAGATGAAGATAGAAGAATTATTAACAAATTATTAAAGGAATGAATATACAACAGATAGTTGAGAAATTTAAAAGTAATCCAAAGTATTTATCAAATGGTGCAGGAAAACTTAGTAAGTCATGGAATTGTACAAAAGATGATATTTATTTAGCTAAGCGAATAATTAGACAAAATACAGTATCAATACCAAAAGAAGAGGAAAAGACTTATGAAGCTTATAAATCTTTTATGAATACATTAAATAAAACAGAATCTAAAAATATATTAGTTATAGGAGATACACATATACCTTATGAAAAAGAAGGTTATTTAGAATTTTGTTTAGAACAATATAAGAAATATAATTGTGATACAGTAGTACATATAGGAGATTTAATAGATTCACATGCTACTAGTTTTCATCCATCAGTTCCTGATGCATATTCAGCAGGAGATGAATTAGAATATACTAAAAAGAAATTACAGAAATGGTATAAAGCATTTCCTAATATGAAAGTTGTTAGAGGTAATCATGATGAAAGACCTTATAGATTAGCAGCAGGAGCAGGTATAGCTAGTCATTGGATGAAATCTTTTACAGAAGTATTAGGAGTACCTAATTGGGAATATGAAGAAGAATATACTATTAATGGTACATTATATACTCATGGTACAGGTACTTCAGGTGTAACAGCAGCTTATAGACGAGCTTTAAATGTAGGACAGAATGTAGTAATAGGACATTTACATTCAGAAGCTAATATTATCTATCATAAACTTCCTAATAAGACTATTTGGGGTATGATTGTAGGTTGTGGTGTAGATGAAAATTCCTATGGTATGTTATATGCTAAGAATTTTCCTAAGAAGAGTATTATTTCTTGTGGAATAGTATTAGACAATCAACCTTTAATTAAAGTAATGTAATAAAATTCTATAATAATTTCATATATAACATAGAATAAAATAACGATAAAGTTTATATGAGAATTAATTTAATAAAAAAATATTTTTAAATAAAAAAACTGAATATTAATTTTGTAAATAATTAGTGAAATGGCAGAAGAATTAACACAACAAGAAGAAATGTCTAATGATGGTTATGATTTTATTGATTTAAATAACCTAGAAGGTATTTCACAAATAGAAGGATTAGAGGTTTTACCAGAAGTTCCTGAAGAAGAGGAAGAGGTTAAACCTAAAGAAACTGAACAACCAGAAGACACTGGAGATATAAGTGACGGAGAAAAACCTGTAGAAGGTAAAGATAATAAGGAAGACCCCGCATCTTTAGAAAAAGATATTAAAAAGCCTTCTCCTTTCACTCCATATGCTAAATTAGTACAAGATGCGGGTGTTCTTCCTAATTTTGATATTGAAAAATGGGATGGTAGTCCTGAAGGATTAATTCAAGGAATGCAGTCTGAGATTGAAAATGGTATTAATTCTTATAAAGAAACTTTCAATCCTCAGATTAAATGGTTAGCTGATAATTATGAAGCTGGTGTACCTTTAGAATCTTTACTACAAGTTGATAAACAAAGATTTGAATTAGCTTCTATTACAGATGAAGCTTTAGGTGAAGAAGCTACTCAACGTGATATTGTAAAGCAATATTATAAAGAAACTACTCAATTCCCAGATGCTACTATTGATAAAGCTATTGAAAGATTAGAAGCTACTGGAGAATTAGAAGAAGAATCTAAAGGATTTTTTGAACAGTTAAAACAGCTTAATGTACAGAAAGAACAAGTATTACGTCAACAGGCTGAACAACAACAAGCTGAAGCTGTACAACAACAACAAGCTCAATTAGCTCAGTTTAAACAATCATTAGATGCTACAGATGAGATTGTCCCAGGAGTTAAGCTTAATACAGCAATGAGAGATAAAGTTTATAATGGACTTACAACTGCTGTAGATACTAATCCTGTTACAGGACAACCAATGAATGAAATACAAAAAGCTTTTATGCAAGACCCTACATTAGAAACTAAGTTTGCGTATATATGGTATGCTACTAATGGGTTCTCAGATTTTAAAGCTTTTGGAAGTACAGGGAAGAAAAGTGCAGTTGCTGAATTTGAAAATGCTGTAAAAGGTATGGACTTTAATCAAAATACCCAGCAACGTGTATCTAAACCTAGTAGCGACCCTGATTTGGTAGCACAAATGAAAAACTTCGCTACTCAATGGAAATAAGAACTTAAATTTTAAATAAAAAAATAACTATGTCTTTAACTACTGCAAGTTTTCCGACAATTAAATATGAAGGAAAAGATTGGGCAGGGTTAACTTCAGCAAACCACTTAGGTAACTTGTTTGGAGAAAATCCTGAAGATGTAGGTGGCTTTATTGATACACTCCATAAAGTTAACCTACAAGATGATATTATTAATTTTATTAATAAATATCCTACATTAGAACTAAATGATGATGTAGAGTATCAATGGAAAATTATGGGAGCAGATTCCAAAAATATTCCTATTGTAAAAGCTACTGATTTGTCTGGTAATGCTTTAACTGCTGCATCTACAGCAGGTAAATATGGTGAACGTTTTGTAATGGTATTTGGAGAATTATTCTTCTTCAAAACTCATGTAATCGTTGGACCTAACCCTGATGATTATCAATTGTTAGTACGTACTGAACCTGAACAAATTGAAGGTGGTAACTGGTCTATGGAAGTTGAACTAGTAACTTCAGACCCTGAATTGTATGTACCTTATGAAGATATTTCAGCAGGTGCTCTTTGGAGTATTGAATATTCTTTATCAGAACAATTTATGAGTAAAGATGGTTCTGATATTAGTTTCACTTCACCATTTATCATGAGTAACAGGATTTCTATGTTACGTAAGAAAACTATTGTTCCTGGTGAAATGATTCGTAAAGGTCAGAATACACCTATGACTATGAATTGGCAAGTTGCAAGTTCTGATGGTAAAGCTAAAGTAATGAAAACTTGGCTTAACCGTTTAGACTTTGAATTTGATAAACAATTTAGGCGTGAAAAAGCACGTTTAATGTTCTATGGTAAAGGTAACCAACGTGATAAACAAGGTAATGGTGCATTTGGTAATATTGGTGATGCTGGAGGTCCTATTAAGGCAGGTATGGGATTGCGTGAACAAATCTCAGCAGCTAATACACAGTATTATACTACCTTTAATATTAAGCAATTTGTAAGTTTCTTACTAGGTATGTCTGTAGGACGTATTGCTGAAAAAGACCGTCATTTTGTAATTGGTACTGGTGAATATGGTATGCAAATGGTATCACAAGCTATTGAAGAATATGCTGGTGCACAAGCTTTAACTTACGGTACTCAAAATAACCGTATGGATACTTTGAAACCTAATGGTGGAGGTGGTAACAAATGGTCTTATACTAAGCCTCAATTTGTTAAACATGCCAACATTAATGGTATTTCATTTGAATTTGTAAATATTCCTTGGTATGATGACCCTGTACGTAATAAACGTATGCATCCAGATGGAGGTACTATTGAATCAAGACGTTTAACCATTATGGACTTTGGTACTCAAGATGGTGGACCTAACATTCAAGCTGTACGTCTGAAAAATCAACCAGAGGTATTTGGTTATAAAGCTGGATTACGTGACCCTTATTCACCTTCAGGTAAAGCTAAGGCAATGAGTACTGGTGTTGATGGTTATGAGATTCATCGTGCTGATTGGGTTGGAGTACGTATTGCCAATCCAACAAGGCTTGGAGAATATATTTTAAATATGTAAAACCTTCAAAATCAATACTTTATAATAAAAATCTATAATATTTTATTATAAGTTTGGAATTCAGTACATTAATCACTACCTTTGTATTAGATTAATTACAAAGAAAAAGATATGTGTACTGAAACTTTTAAAAATTTTAAACCTGAAAAGTCAAGGATTTCTAATGAAGAGAAGTCCTTGCTTTTCACTAAAGGTTTAGCATGGTGTTCTAAATGTAAACAAGTAGTAACATTAGAAGAAATATCCAATAATAAAAGTAAATATTTAGGATTAAGTTCTAATTGTAAGAAATGTGATAAAGAAATAGCTGCTAAAAGGAGATTAGATAAAAAACTTAAATTAGAATCTTTACCTACAGACGTACAAAACAAACTTCAAGAAGAGGCTAGAGCTAAAGATAGAGCTTATAGAAAAATTAAACGTTCTGAAAAGATTTCTAATAAAGAAGTTATTTATTTTGAAAATCCTTTAAATTTTAAACCTAAAGGTAAAAAAATAAATAATGAAGAAGTTGATTATTTATTTGAATTAGGATTAAAATGGTGTAATAGCTGTAAAAAAGTTAAAGATTTAAAAGAGTTTAGTAAATCTAATACTAAAACTGGATATACCAGTTCTTGTAAAGAATGTACAAGAAAATATAGAGAAAGAAATAAAGAAACTATTAAAAATAAATCTAAAGAATATTACGAAGCTAATAAAGAAGCTATACTTGAAAAAGCTGCTGTTTATAGAGAAGAAAACGCTGATAAAATTAAAGAAGGTAAAAAAACTTATTATTTAAATAATAAAGAGGCTGTAGATGCTAAAAATAAACAACATCGTTAGATAACCTTGAACATTATAAAGAAAAAGATAAAGAGTATAGAGAAAAAAAACAAAGAAAAAAAGAAATAATTATAATAAACAATGGAGAAAAAATAATAAAGAACACTTAAGACATTATTGTAGAGAAAGGTATAATAATGATGTTTATGTACATCTTAGAAGTGTTTGTAGACAATTCGTTAGAAGAGCCTATTTATATATAGGTACAGAAAAAGAATTACATACTAGTGAATTTCTAGGATATTCTCCAAAAGAATTAAAAGAACATATTGAGAAACATTTTAAAGAAGGAATGAATTGGGATAATTATGGAGAATGGCATATTGACCACATAATACCTATTTCTAAAGCAAAAACATTAGAAGATGGTAAATTTCTTTCTAGATTAGAAAATTTACAACCTTTATGGGCTTTAGAAAATCAAGTAAAGTATAATAAAATAATTTAAATTTTTAGTATATGGCAAGTATAAGAGAGTATGAAAATTTAGTACTACAAAAAGGAAAAGTAGTAACTGTTAAACCTATTACACGTAATAAAAAAAAATGGTTTAGCTAAAGATGGAAGTGATATTTTTACAGGTTGTACAAAGAATATAACCTTAATGTTTAATGCGAACACACGTTCTTATTATAGTCCTTTTACAGAAGGTAAAGAGAATGAAGAACAAGAAGCTTTTGAACATTTACTTAGACAAGAAGAAGGTACATTAAATTTATATAATTATGATACCTTAAAACCTAACTTCTGGGGTGACTTTAATATTAGAATTCCTAAAGAGGGATTAAGATTAGATTTAGGTACACCTAATGGAGCTTTAACTTATAGGATTTTATCTGTAGACCCTAAAGTAGCTATGGATAATGAAAGTTCTAAACACCCAGCTAAAGTATTTAGAATCTTTGATGAAGAGAAAGAGAAACAAACTGTAAGTACTTTAGCTAAGAAGAAGAGTAAAGCTTATAAATATATTGCAGAAGCAACTAAAACTAAAAAGTCTTTAATTGAAACATTACGTCTATTAGATAAAAAACCTGACCCTAAATCTACTAAAGACTGGTTAGAAGGAGAACTTTATAAAATTACTGACCAAGTAGAAACTATTAAAGGTGTTGCAGGTATTGATAGATTTATTCAAGTAATGGAAGATTCTGCTAGGGATACTAAATTATTTGTATTAGATGCAATTGACCAGCATGAAATTATTAGAGATGCTAATGGTTATAAAATTGCAGACGTTAATAAATTTTTAGGACGTGATTATAAAGAAGTAGTACAATATTTCTTAAATAAAGACCCTAAAGTACAAGAAGAAAAATTAATTATTCAAGATAGGATTAAATAATGGCTACAGCTAACCAACTTAAAGAAGATACTTTATTATTATTTGATAGTTTATATGAATATACTGCTCCTGCTTATGATGATAATCAGTTTAGTATTGTATTAACACAAGCTCAATTAAATGTAGTTAAAAGAATTTATTCTCCTAAAAAAGATAATTCTGATTTTGAAAATTCAGAACTACATAGAAGGTATTTAGAGCAATTAATAAAACCTGCTTCTTTAAGTAATGGAGATATTACTGTATCAAGTGTTCAAACAGGTATACATCCTCAAGGTACATTTTATGACCTGCCAGATGATTTCTTTTTAGCAATAGAAGAAGCTGCTACTACAGCAGAACAAACAAATGAAGCTGAGATTAAACCTGTTGAACATGATTATTATTTAGCTAATATTAATAATCCATATAAGAAACCTTATAAAAGTTTAATATGGAGAATGGATATTAGTAGAGTTGACCACGGTGAAGACGGTGGTGATGATTTTACAGGTAGAACAGCTAAAAGAACAGAGTTAATAGTTAATAATAAAACTACCTATCCTATTACTGAATATAGATTAAGGTATTTATCTTATCCTTCAGCTATTGTGTGTGATGAATTTACCCCATCTAATCAAAGACATTCTATATTAGATGAGGCAGTACATGATGAAATTGTAAGAGAAGCGGTTAAGATTTTAAAAGCTGCCGTACAACCTGAAGAATATCAAATATCTTCAATTGAAGCAAAAGATAATGAGAATTAAATTTTATATGTCTAATTAAAAACTAATAAAAATGTTAGGACAAAAAAACAAATCCTACATGATTGTAGGTAAAGACCTTGCACCATTGGCTGAAACTGAAACTAGAGAAGATTTATCAGCAGGACAAATTGGTGTGTTTAAAAATGGCGTTAATACCGCTATTGATGGAACTACTGATTTAACTTCTGGTGATAAGTTTAAAGTAGTATTTATGGATGTTGATGGTAATGTACTAGAATCTCCAATGTATGATTATGATTTGATTCAGAAGAAATCTGCCGCTAATTATAGTGCAGCTACTGAACAAAAAAACTTATATTGGATATAACGGTAGTACTGGAAGTATAGCTGTATCTAACAGTGATATTTATCATATTCATGTAATTCGTGATGATAATAGTAAAACTTGGGGTGAACATAAACAATTCAAACTAGGAGCTGCTTATGAATCAGATGCTAGTGCTACTGAAACTGAAATTGCAGATGCTTTATTCACTAACTTAGTTAAAAACTTTGGTGTAGAACGTAAGAAATCTGGTGTAACTGTAACTAATGTAGGACGTATTAGTTCTGCTGCTGTTACTGCTGCTAATGCATTTGATAATGATGCAACTGTAGTAAAAGGTGTTAATGCTGTTACTGTAGCTACTAGTCTTGAATATAATGGTGGTGCTGGAACTGCTGTTGCTGGCGATTATGTACGTATAGGCTCTGTAGGTGAAGGCACTGCTCTTACATCAAATGTTTATAAAATTACTGAAGTTAATAGTTTAGTACTTACTCTTGATGCTCCTATATTAGAAGCTTCAGGTACTTATGCTGCTGCTACTGCTGACTTAGAAGTAATTCCTGCTGCTACTGCTAAAGCTGCTAATTGGGGACTTATGTTACAATCAGCAGCTAAGAAATTTGTAGCTGGATTGTTTAAATATGGGCAAGTAAGATTTGATGTAAGTTTATCAGATGCCTTTGGTACTACTATTACTACTGAAGCAGTATCACCTAGTAAAGGTGTAGGTACTTATAAAGAAGTTGCAGAAATGGAATGGGAATTACGTAATAATCAACGTGAGGCTTATCATAATGCTTCTTATCCTGTTACTGAAACTTTAAACGCTGTATCAACTAAAACTTATGATACTATCAATATTGATTTTATTAATGATAGTGCACGAGGAGTTAATCAACGTGAGTTATCATTTATGAGTTTGATTATTGCTACAGAAAATGAATCAACTTCAACTATTCATACTGACCTGAAAGATATATTTAATATTTCATAAAAACCTAATCTACTATGGAAAAAGTGTTAGATTTCTTTGGTAGTGCTAAAGGATGGGTATTAACACTAATGGGCGCAGGTAGTGGATTAGCTCCTGAAGTATTGGATGAGCCTATTAAGCAATCAGTAGCTTTACATCCAATTCAGATTATTGTTTTATATCTTACAGCAGTAGTAACTGCCATGACAATTATAAGTTATATATACAAATTTATAAAATGGTGTAGAAATAATTATAAATGTTTAAAAATAAAGAAGCCCTCTAAGTAGGGCTTTTTTATTATGTATATTAATAGTTACTATGTATTTGAAAGAAGAGTTTAATTTTAATAATTTTGTTAATTATTAATTAAAAATTTATAAAAATTTAGCTATGGAAGAAAAGTATGGTTTTGAATTTAATGTTGTTGAATTGAATGTGATTATTAAAGGACTTCAGAAAATGCCTTATGAACAATCTGCTGAAGTAATTCATAATATTCAATTGAACGTTCAAAAACAACAACAAGAACGAGAAAAAGCTGCTAAAGCTGCAAAAGAATCTAAAAAGTAAAAATTTTAAATGTCTGGAAAAAGAATAACTAACTCTGCATTAACAAGAACTACTTATACAGAAGCTAGAACAAATAGTGCAGAAATATTAACAGATTGGGATGGTTTAACATGGGCTAGACCAATACCTTTAAATTTAGTAGGTAATTCATGGTGGCAAGGGTCCTATGATAATGTATCTGCTAATTTTGTAGATACCATAGAAGATGACCATAACTATGTCAGATTAAGTACTGATGGTGGAACAGAATGGATTGTCTTTAAAGTAGCTGCTTGTAATGGGTCTGATGATTCTCATCCACCTGTTACTATTGGTTCTCCTGATGGAGGGTTAGTTATTTCAGGCGATGATACTCAAATTTTAACTTTAAATGCTTCTAGTGCTACTGATGCAGGTTCAATGAGTGCTACTCATTATACCAAATTAACTGATTTAAAATTTGATTATCTTGATAATGTAGGTACAGGTGTAGAAATATACAAGGATTATTCTGATTCTGATGATGATAGGACTCATAATTTAAAAACATTAGTTTCTACAGATGGTAGTGTAGTATTTACAGAAAATACAGATACTATTGATTTCTCTGCTACAGGTGCTGGTGGAGGTGAAACTAATACAATGTTAAATGCTGGTACAGATGGTATTGGTGTTTATTATCAAAAAAATGGTGTACAATTTGAGATGCGTAATGTTGCTTCTCAAACAGATATATTAACTGTTACATTAGATGAATTAACAGAAGGACATCAAGATATTGATTTAAATATAGTAGAATCTAATATCGACCATAATGTATTAGAGAACTATGATACTAATGAGCATATAGACCATTCAGCAGTTTCAATACTTACTGATGAAGGTATTACTGGTGGAGGTGATTTAACTACTAGTAGAACACTTACTTTAGCATTTGATGATTTAAATCCTGGGTTAGGTGTACAAGATGAGGATATTTTTGCACTATATAGAGATAGTGGGTCTGAAGATATACATTATTACGTTACTGGTGATGAATTTAAAGATTACATAAAAGATTATACTGATACACTCTATACACCTATAGATACAGCTATAAATGCTGGATTAGGACTTAGTGGTGGTGGTGTATTAAATCAAAGTAGAACTCTCTATTTAGATATAAATGGATTATCAGTAGTACCATATAGTGCAGATGATTATGTTGCAGTATATGATACTAGTGCTAATACTCATGGTAAAGTTACTTTAACAGATTTAATAGGAGAATTATCTGTTAGTATTACAGCAGGTGATGGTATGGATTTTACCACTATTACTTCTACTGGAGATGTAACATTAGGTATTCCATCAACTATAACAGATTCTACTACTAATACAGTATCAGGTACTACTCATACACATGAATTTACATTAGCTAATTTAATATCAATAACTGATGTAGATAGTACTCCTACTTCTGGAGAATATCTTAAATGGAATGGTACTAATTGGGTTACAGATGACCCTTCTGTAGGAGCTAGTTCACCTGGATTACCTTTAAATTCAATTCAGTTTAACGATAGTAATGCTTTTGCTGGTAATAGTGGATTATTATACGATTATTCTACTGATACTATTACATTCTCAGATGTAAATGCTTCTAGTGGAGCTATATTTAATATAGGAGATACTGTTAATTATTTAAAAGGTGAAACAGGTAGTACTAATATTTTAACTCTTTGGAGTAATACTAATATACAAGATTATATTAAATTACATAGTGGTAGAGTAATATTAGGTGACCCTACATTAGATGGTAATACATTTTTAGATATTGCAGATAGCAATTCTAATTATACTACTTTATTAAGAGCTAGTAATACTAGTGGAGATTTATTTAGTATAGCTTCTACAGGAGAAGCTTACTTACCACAATTAACTTCAGATACTGCTGATAATGTATTATATTTTGATGAATCTACTGGATTAATTACTTATGGTTCTGCACCTACTGGTAGTACTGGAGGTGTACAAACATTAACTGCTGATGATTATTCTGGATTATCCGTTAATGGTGGAAATACAAGTTCAGCATCAACTATTGATTTAGTAGCAGAGGATAATAAATTATATGAAGCTAATCCTTCAACTGAAGCACCTGAATCTAGTGATTATATAGGATATTGGTCTGAAGAAGATAGTCAACAAAAAAAGATACAATTTGCTAATTTACCAGGATGGTTATTAAATTTAGAAGGAGTTAATGAAAGAGAAGTTCATATAGGGCAAACAGTTAATTTTGAAGCTGGTAATAATATACTTATTACTTTTGATGATGCTACCAGTACTCTTAATATAGCTGCTAATGATGCAGCTTCTATAAATACTTCTTTATCTGTTACAGGAGATGGTACAACTTCAACTCCTATAACCCTCATTAATGATGAATACGAACCTGGTAATGTTAAATACTATGGTACAGATGATACTGGAACAAAAGGGTATTATGATTTACCAACAATTGATTGTGAAGAAGTATTAGATTGTATAGAGGATAATACGGATGTTATTACAGATATAATTACTGATTATACTGGAAATGTGTATGTATCATTCGATAGAAGTGATTGTGAAGATACTTTTGATGTAACAGCTAGTATGTTTACTTCTGAAACTACTAATTTAACTACAATTAAAATAGTTACTATACCTACAACTGGTACTTTAACTTATAATGGTGTTGATGTTGTAGCAGGTGATGAATTAACTTTAACACTTGGTAGTTTAGATTATACATTAACTTATACTTCTGATAGTGGTGTTGGTTCTTCTTATGTAGATAATTTAACATTTCAATTATACTATTCTAGTAATTCTGGTTATTTAGGTACGTTAGATATGAATGTAAGCATAGATGCCTGTGTAACAGAGAGTATTTGTTTTGGGTATTTGTATAATTGGTACACAGTTGATGATTCAAGGGAGCTGACTTCTAGTGTTGATTGGAGGGTGTCTACGGAGACAGATGCGTATGATTTATTGACTTATGCTGGTGGTTATGCTGTTGCAAACAATCCCCTAAAAAGTACATCTGAATTATTCTGGGGGAATACTAACGGGACAGATTTATATGACTTTAGGATGATAGGGGGCGGGTACAGGGAAGTCACTGGGGATTTTCTAGCATTGGCAGACAGAGGATATATGTGGACTTCTACTTCTGTAACAAGCGTTAAGGCACGTTCTTTGTTTTTTGATTCAACAGGCGATTTGGTGAACAGAGATGGTATAAATAATATAAGGGGGCAGTCTATTCGCCTAGTAAAAGATGCAACAGGTGTAGCAGACGGTACAACAACAACTTACACAGGTAACGATGGTAAAACATATAATGCAATTGCGATAAATGAATTATATTGGACTACTGAAAACCTTGAAGAAACTGAATATAGAAATGGTGATGCAATACCTAATGTAACTGATGCTGATACTTGGAGTAACTTAGCTACTGGTGCTTTGTGTTTATATGATAATGACGCTAATTATGCTTGTAAGAATAAAGTTTCAATTCCATTAACAACTATAGAAGTAAATACTTCATATAATGCTTCTCCATCAGATTGTAGCGAAGAAAGCTTTCCTGCTCTATTTGAAAGTATAGATAAAGATAGTTTATTATCATCTTATCTACAAGATACAACTTTAACAACTGATGATATTGAAAGTATTACAATAAGTAGTATTTCAATGGATACTGAAGTAGATATTCAATATAATGGTGTGACAATTTCTAATGGAGATACTATAGATTTTTCAAATGGAACAATAAATTTTATTAGAAATACATATGGTACAGATGATTTAACAGGTTTGTTTTACTTTAATTTTAATTTTTCTTCACAATGGGATTATATATGGTATCCTAAGACAGCAACTGTTAAGTATGAGACTACTTTTGCGGCTTGTGATGCTTTATATACGTCAGTTAAATATGGTAATTTATATAATTTTTATACATTAACAGATAGTCGAAATATTGCTCCTTTAGGATGGCAACCATTAACCTATGATGATTGGTTAGCTGTTTTGCTTGGATTAGACCCAAGCGCAGACCCAGAGCAAACCTATTCAAATAATGCTGGTTATCCTGCTAAATATGCAGGTACTGATTATTGGACTTCTGCATCATCTAGCAATACAAATAGTAGTGGTTTTAATGGTAGAGAAACACCTTGGAGAAATTCAGATGGTTCATTTCAGGCTATTGGATATAACAAATGTGTATTTTTATCAGCGGATGGGAATCAACAACAACTGCTGCTGTAAATGAATTAGAAGGATATTCTAGTCGTTTTTATATAGCTGCTGAGTGGGGAAGTGCTGATTATTGGAATAAAAATGCTGGATTACCAGTACGTCTAGTTGCTGAATCAACGACTTTACAAGACGGTGAAACAAGTACAATGACAGGTAATGATGGGAAAATATATAGAACTGTTTGTATTGGTGGAAAGGAAATATTAGCAGATAATTTAAGAAGAAACACAATGGCGAACAGGTGAATGGATTAAAGGATACGATAACGGTGTTTATACAGCAATTACAGATAGTGAATGGGCAGCGTTAAGTACGGCAGCTATGTGTGTACTTGATGATGATGAAAATAATGCATAAAATAGTATTGCTAATTAATAAGTAAATTAAAACAAAATATAACCAAAGAGCAATGGCTTGTGGATGTGGTAAACA
>FUIF01015213.1_pt1 | contig 19582 bp, 23 predicted proteins | sample 1003461 | NCBI WGS metagenome assembly FUIF01 (sample SAMEA80401918, study PRJEB19352) | marine metagenome | reverse complement strand
TGTTTATCTCGTTTATGGCGACACTTTGCAAGATGTCATGGACTGGATGAGCAATCAGCCAGGGGTAGAAATCAGAGTAAGCGAACAGGAGAGTTAGATGGCTTCACGCGGAGTGAACAAAGTAATTCTGGTCGGAAACATCGGCCAGGATCCCGAGGTCAGGTACATGCCCAATGGTAATGCCGTGGCCAATGTGTCGCTGGCGACCAGCGAGACATGGAAGGACAAGAACACGGGGGAGGCCATGGAAAATACCGAATGGCACCGCGTCGTGTTCTTCAACCGGCTGGCAGAGATAGTGGAGCAGTACATCAAGAAGGGCTCCAAAATCTATGTCGAGGGCCGGCTCCAGACGCGATCCTGGGAACAGGACGGCATCAAGCGCTACACCACCGAGATTGTGGCTGGTGAAATGCAGATGCTGGACACCAGAGCGACCCAGAACCAGGGCCAGGGCTACCAGCAGGGCCATCCCCAGGGCGGCGGTGGCCGCGGCAACGAGTACGATCAGGCGAAGCAAGGCACCAGCAGGAATCCGCAGCAGGCTCAGGCTACCGCCAACTTCGACAATTTCGACGACGACATTCCATTCTGAGGGACCTATGCCAAACCACAGAGAAGACACTACGCCCGACCCGAAATTCACCGCCGACCACGTGCTGATCAAGCACAACCTGCGGCGCATCCGACTCTGCAAGGGGCTGTCGTTCAATGAGGCTGCTGCCCTAATCGGTATATCTCGCAAGTTACTCGAGACATGCGAGCTGATCAGGGCAAGCGGCCAATTTTTAGAGATTGGCAAGCTTCTAAAGATCGTCAGGGCCTACGATGTGCCCTTGGTCGAACTCTTCTATCCCCTGGATGAAGATGAAATCCAGCGCATCAACGACAACCTGCCTGTTGAAATCGAGACACCCCCTTGCAGCCACTGCGGCAGCTGGGACCTGAGCGAGACCGGCGAGGCCGAGACTCTCACCACCTTCTGCATGAACTGCTATGCCAGCGCCCCGGTGGGCGTCTGGGCGCAGCGCTACGACTACGAGAGGGAGTTATGACAGAGAAGAAAAAACCACGTAAGCGCCCAGCGAAGAAGACCCAGGGCAAGGTTATTGAACTGACCTTGAGTGAATTTCAGGGCTTCTACGCCAACTACCAGACGTTCGCCGCCATCAAGAAGGCTAGCGCCATTCAGCTGCAGCTGACCCAGTATCGTCGCGACGTCCTCGATCCTATTCAGGCATCCTGGGAAGAGCATCGCACGGCATTGGTTGAACTGCATGGTCGGCCAGATGGCAAGGGTGGCCACATAGTCCCCGAGGGCACGCCAGCCCACCGCAAATTCACTGCCGATGTTGAGGCGGCGATGCTGACCGCCATCAAGTTCAAGCGCTGCACCCTGGAATTCGAGAAGGTGATTGCCGCGATCCGCGAGGATATCCCGGAGCTGATGGTGGAAGTCTGTCGACTCTTCTGCACCGATCCCAAGTGGAAGGAGCCGGCCAAGGCAGATATCCAGTTCAACACCGCCACCCAGGAGGCCGTGCACTGATGCCATCACACACGTTGCCAGAACGCATAGTCAAGGCCCTCGAGGAACTGGGGCCTGTCAACGACGACCAGCGCGCGAAGCTCCGAGAGCTCCTGACCCAGACCCAGGAAATGATTGTCGAACTCGCCGACCAGAACCAGTACCTGGGCAGGTTTGCGCTGGACGTGATCACCAACCAGGAGCGGCCGGGAGCCCTGGCTATCCAACATGGCTTGTTGGTGAAGTCCCGGGTATGCAGAGGCCATCAGCTCAGCCCCTACATGAAGAGGCTGGCAAAGGCCCTGGACAAGGGTAGCACCCCCGGGGCCGTGATCAGTGATGACCAGAAGTATCGCTATCTCCTGCACCGGGATATCCAGCCCCTGGCGAGTGAGCGCAAGGCCATGGTCTTCGTTATGCTGAACCCGTCGACCGCAGATGCGACCGAGGACGATCCCACGATCCGGCGCTGCATTGGCTTCGCCAAACGAGAGGATGCTACCGACCTCTATGTCCTGAATCTGTATGCGTATCGCGCCACGGACCCAGAGGAATTGAAGCAGGCCCCGGATCCAGTCGGCCCGGAAAACGATCGCTGGCTCATGCAGTTTCTGGATGCGCATGATCAGGTAGTGTGCGCCGTGGGGGGCGAACGCAAACCCCGACAGAGCCATGATATTCCTGGCCGCTGCCCACCACGCCCGCTGCACTACGCTCTGCCTGGGCGAGCCCACAAAGGACGGCCACCCCAGGCACCCGCTTTACCTGAAGAAGGACGTGGAGCTGCTGGTCTATAACGTGCCGGTGCTTCCTGGCCACGACGACCTTGGAGATGGGACATGAATAGGGCGGAGGCCGTTACCGGACACATGATTGCCGCCGCCTGCTGGTTCTTGGGCTGCTTTGTTGTGGGTGGCGCGATCCTGTACCACGCGGATACCGTTGAGCCACCAGCGCTACCAATAGGCCCGCCCGCCCCGATCGTCGTGCGATCGATTGTGATCGATGGCTATGCCATGGAATGTCAGATCGCCGGCAATCCCACCATCATTCTGCGCGAGGGCCGCGCCCGGGTAGAGGTATCGTGCCCTTGGGAGCTCAGCTATTCATTCGCACCAGCACAGGAGTAACCCCTATGGCAACAAGAGTAGTTAAGATCGACGTGCAACGAGCGGTGGAGGCGAAGCTTCGCAAGATATGCGAGCAGGAGTTTCGCAACGCCAGCGACCAGATCAATTACATGATCCACCACATCTATGGCGAGGCCGCGACCACCGACTCAACTGAGATAGTGTCCACCACCAGCGCGCCGCTAGTGCTGAAGGACGAGAACACAGCTATATTCCACGTCCTGCTGGCAGCATGCCTTTGCAAGAAGGCGCGCATCCCAATCACCAAGAGCAATGTGAAATCGCGGCTGACAGGCGGCTACAAGGGTCTGTCGAACGATAAGGTTGGCAGCGGGCTCTCGAATCTCCTGCGCTACGACTACCTTGAGCGCGACGCAGAGTGCAACGGCAACGCCACCTACAAACTGACCCAGGTGGACTGGGAGCGGGCCTTGTCACAGGATAGGAGAAGGAAACTAATGGATATCCCTTATTTCCAGCGCCACATCCGGCCACAAGGCCCGTGACGAAATATCGAAGTTGCTGACGCGAATTCGGTTGCGAGCGCGTCGGTTTCATGGTACGAGTACAGCACCCACACCCTGATCCTGCAATTTCAGTGGCGTGGCCACATGGTAGAGATGAAGGCCAGCGCCCAGGGTTGGGCCAATGCCTATCTGAAGCACAACCCCTGGAACAGCCGCCGCAACCAGACTCAGCGTGAATACGAGGCCAAGTGGCTGAAACAGGGGCAGATCGCCGTGAATTCAGTGTTACGTGACTGGGTGAAGGGCCAGATCACGGCCGTCGAAACCGGCATGATGAGTCTGGAACAGGTACTCATGCCACACCTACTGCTGCCGAACGGCAAGACCGTTATCGAGGCAGCGAAAGAATCCAACCTACTACCGGACTTGAGCGCATGAAAGTATATCTCGCCGCCCGCTTCTCAAAGCGGCCTATTGTCGAAGCCTGGGGCAAGGCCCTGGAGCACCATGGGTTTGAAATCGTCAGCCGCTGGTCACAGCGCGACAGCGATCACAAGCTGGTTGATGGGCTCAGCCCCCAGGCAGAAGACAGTGAGCGCCAACGATTCGCGATTGAGGATATCGAGGATATCGATAAGGCGCACATCTGCTTGTCGCTAATGGAGGAACCTCGCAACAACAGCCGCGGCGGTCGTCACATCGAATTCGGCTATGCCCTGGGCAAGGGCCTGGACCTCTGGATAGTGGGGCCCAGGGAAACGGTGTTCCATCACCTGCCCCAAGTCCATTGCTTCGACGACTGGGTGGACTGCTTTAACGCTATGGTGAACTACTACAACGGAAATTAGTCATGGATCGTCGGCAGCGGGAGGCATTTGCCTACCCTTGTTATTTTGGTTTCGAGACCTTCAATTCTCGCTATAAGTGGCCACTACGAGGACGCGCCAGTCTGGTGCTGACCGTCAACACCGGCTACGAGTGACTGGAGAAAGGATTCGGCGGGCCCGTGTGGCACGCAAGCGTACAGCACCCCAACCAGAAGGTCGGGCTTCGGATCGCCATGAACGCGGTCAAGGGCCTGGGCGATGCCAGCAAAGGTATGTGGCAGACCCCGGGTGGCAGCAATGTCATGCACTTCCGCCTCAGACTCAATAGCGATGAAGAGGCGATTACCGGGCCCGCCATTGATCTACGGGGAACCGAGGAAGCCGTAGCCAGGGCAGATGCGGCTATGACCGCGATCAAGCACCTGGGGCCCCAGGCCATTGATGTAATGAGGCATGCAATTCTGGACGAGACAGGAATCATAGTGGCATGAGTGAACCCCACATCATCACCAAGATGAACTACAGCTTTCACATAGCGAACTTCCAGCGCTACGACTTCCTGGCGCCGAACGTCTACCTCACCCACGATGTTGAAATGGATTTGCTGGGAATCAGGAAATCCGGCTACATCGATGAAATCGAGATCAAGCTGACCAGGGCAGACTATTTGAAGGACTTCAAGAAAACTGCCTGGATCAAGGATCGCTACCAGAGCGTGTCGAAGCACGAGGCGCTGATGAATGGCTGGCTCCCCCAGGCCTACTTCTCGTTTTATGTGCCCGAAGGGTTGATCGAAGTCCACGATATCCCTGATTACGCGGGGCTCTACTACTTCAGAGAGAAAGAGAGCCCGCACACATATCGATGCACCGAGGTCAAGAAGGCCCCGAGGCTGCACAAGAACAAGGCTGCCACCGAAGCAGTCTGGGTGAAGCTGGGTCGCAAGATGATGTTCCGGTACTGGGACACGCAGGGGGCGCTATGCCAGAAGACGATATAACAATACTGCCCAGGGTGAAGGGTCTCAACGGCCAGTACGGCAGGCTCTACTACTACCAGGGCAACTTCTTCCACCCACTGTATCTGCACGGCTCTGAGGTCGGGCGGGTCAAGCGGGCGATCCGCGAATTCATTAAGGGCAACAGCGACAGGGTGAATGACGATCGCGCCCACCCCGATTACCTCACGCTGCCCCAGTTGTTTGACCAGCAAAATCAGGAGTTTGGAAGATGAGTAAACACAGCAAGATCGAGTGGACTGACCACACGTTCAACCCGTGGATGGGCTGCACTAAGGTCGGCCCAGGCTGCGACCACTGCTATGCCGAGAACATGATGGATACGAGGCTCAGTACCGTGAAGTGGGGTGCAGGCAGTCCACGCAAGCGCACGTCAGCAACCAACTGGAAACGGCCCATTGCCTGGAACCGCGAGAAGTGGTTCGAGTGCGCAACCTGCCGATGGCGGGGTGACGAGAAGAAGCTGGAGACCAGTGGTGGCTCACTAACCGACGGCCTACCGTCCTGTCCCCAGTGCGACAGCATCTATGTCAAGCCGACCAGGGCCCGGGTGTTCTGCGCGTCCCTGGCTGATGTGTTCGATAACGAAGTCGACCCTGGGTGGCGGCATGACCTTTGGGCTCTGATCGATGCCACACCAAATCTAGATTGGTTATTGCTGACTAAGCGGATAGGTAACGCCGATTCGATGCTGCCACACCAGTTTGCAGACGAACCCTGGCCGCATGTCTGGCTCGGCGCGACGGTAGTCGATCAGGATGAAGCCGACCGCGATATTGTGAAGTTGCTGGAAACACCTGCAGCGATCCGGTTTGTCAGCATGGAGCCGCTACTCGCAGGAGTTGATCTAACACAGCTTCGAGCTGACTTCACTACCGGAACCTACCGAAACGCGCTTAATGGCGTCGCCAGGGGCAGATACACCAACTACGAGAACCTGAACAAGTTGGACTGGGTGATCGTAGGGGGGGAGTCTGGAAATCAGGCCAGAGCGATGGAGAGGCGCTGGGCAGTCAGCATCCAGCGCCAGTGCGAAATCAATAAAGTCCCCTTCCTGTTCAAGCAGTGGGGCGAGCACGACGAGGATGGCAACAAGGTCGGGAAGGTGGTCGCCGGCAGGTATCTGGATGGCAACTACTACACGGAGTTCCCAGAATGCCTGCCATCGGAGTAGGCCAGTATCACCCCGATCTGATCGCCTTCTGCAAGGACTGCAAGGCAAACGTCCGCGCCTACTACGTCACCAAGGATCGTGTCGTTGTCTGTGCGATCTGCCCGGTGAAGGGGCATAACCAGCCCTGCGTAGTCGGGAAACCTCTCGAATGGGAAGGAGGCCTATGAAAGACCCGATACTACTGCTCATTGACTGCATGGAGTTCATGGGCGGTTGCGATGACAACCACTTCGATCTGGCGGTTGTGGATCCGCCCTATGGAATCGGGAACGACTGGATCAAGAACAATGAGGTCCGCAGTAAGATCGCGAAGGCAGGCGAAGCGCCCAGGTATCCCAACCTGAAGAAGGACCGGCCATCGCCCGAGTTCTTCGTAGAGCTGCGCCGCGTCAGCAAGAACCAGATCATCTGGGGAGCCAATCACCTATGCGACCTATTCGACGCCTCGGGGCCTGGGTGGGTGTACTGGAAGAAAGACACGACCGGGAACTTCAGCGACGGTGAAATCGCCTACACCAGTTTCAAGCAGGCGCTGCTGGAGTTTCACTACCCCTGGAACGGCATGTACCAGGGATTCCATGCCGACAAGCGGCTCAACGAGCGCCGCATTCATCCTTCCCAGAAGCCGGTGGCGCTATATGACTGGCTGTTCAACAGGTTCGCGGCCCCTGGCCAGCGCATCCTAGACACCCACCTGGGAAGCGGCAGCAGTGCGATCGCCGCAGCGCGCATCGATTGCGAGTTCGTGGGCACCGAGATTGACCCTACCTACTACTGGGCCACGTGCGAACGCGTCGACCTTGAACTACGACAGCAGGAGTTATTATGAATACATCGATGGACGGCAAGAAAGTAGCCAAGTTGGAGGCCATCCAGGCTGACGGCAATCCCTACGAATTCAGACCAGGGGTGGCTCATCACCAGCTCGGCGGGCGCACGATAGAAACCCTTGAGCTGAGCGCCACATTCCACGGCGATCACGATCAGTTCTGGGTCGTGGCCAGTGACCACCAGGGAGAAATCGCGCGCTGGAACTGCCGCTCATCAGACACGAGGTTCGTGCTCTGGGAAGAGTAGCGGCCCAAACCAGGAGGAAAGGACCATGAAAGAGATACCGATAACAGCAGCAAGGCGCATAGCCAAGACCTTTGGCTATGACCAGGTAATCATCGTCGCCAGGAAAACTGGCGAAGGCGGCGGCGAACACATGACCACCTACGGCACCAACCCGACACACTGCGATATCGCTGCCCGCGCCGGGAGATACCTGCAGGAGAAGGTGATGGGTTGGCACGAAGAACAGGTCAATGGGGGTGGTGACGGGCCTACGGGGAAAAACCACAGTACGGGATAGACGCATCGCCGGACCGGGCCAGAAGTAAGAAGCGAAGAGCCGACGGAGGTCGAGTCGCCGGATCACGAAGGCGCGCACCGGAGACGGGTGCCCAAGCCGACCACCCCCACCATTTCAACCAACGAAGGAGTAAATCATGAGACTAGCTACATTCGGCGATTCCTTTATCGCCGCAGAAACCTACGAGGGCAACGACGGTGAGTGCTGGCCCAACATCCTGAAGGACTCCGAGCTCTGCATGATATCGGAAATCCAGGAACACGCTGCAGGCGGGGCCACGTCAGGCAAGGAGTTCGCCTACGCCCTGAACGGCGTATTGCTCGAGACCCCAGGGCTCATAACGCAAGTGGAGCGGGCCACAGCACAATGGGACGGCGCTCATAGCCCACGCCCGGATTTGATCGCGATCCATGTCGGCACCAACGACATAGTGTCCTGGCTCTGCACGCCTTACACCAGACCTGATGGCGAGACCCTGGTAGAGGCATCATCAACAGCCCAGATCGAGCGGGCGAAAAGTGAGTTGCCAGACGGTGAGTTCGGCGCACAGCTCATGGAGGGTTACACAGCTGCCAACATCCTGTCGGCCTACCAAATCCTGATTGAGTACGCGCCGACAGTTGTGATAGGTCCCGCCGACCTCTATTTCTCTGAGATTGCCGACCAAAGCGGCAAGAGTGGCGAGGACAAAAGGGCCGCAGTCTGGACGTGTTGTCGACGGCTCAGTCTGAAACTGCGCAAAATCATCCCAGAACCCGATTACATCGAGGTACTGGAGCTGCCGATCGACTGGATCGATGAGATTCACCCTGGTCTGAAGTTTCAGCGTGCTGTGGCTGGGTTGGTGGCCACGAGGACGAAGGCGAAAGAGTCATGAAGGCCCGCAGGGCGCGCAAGTGAACCCACTCACCTACATGATGACAGCGTGCCTCGGCTTCGGCTGGGGCATCATCCTGTTTTCGCTAATGCCCCCAGGACGTGAGGCCCGTCTCATACGCTTTTCTGTTCGTGATCTACCTCGGGCTGAGTCTGGCGGATGAGACCAATCAGGAGTAGACCATGAACCAATGCCCCAAGTGCGGTGGCAGCTTCGGCTATTTCTTCTATCACTGGAAGAAGATCGTCGTGCGCTACTGGACCCAGAAGCCGCCTGCAGTACCCAAAGACTGCTGGAGGCCCACATCAATGCGCTGCTGCGACTGTCGGCGGCGAATGCCCATGAGGCTGGTCGCATGAAAAATCCGGCGCTAGTCTGGCTTTTTTTATGTCTGCTGGTTTACCCTGCACCCAATCAGGAGGTACTTATGAGCAACAGATTGGGCTATTCAGCGATCGCAGTAGTGGCCTGTATCGCGGTCATCGCATGGCGAACCGGGGCGTTCGGGCCGGTAGACGCCAGTCAATGCACCCTCATTTACGGGCAGAACGCCCAGAGCGCCGTGGTCTATGAGCGAATCAGATCAGAATGCAGACGGCGATTCACGTAAGTTATCAGGGCCTGCTGCCTACACCCATAACCTTGTAACTGGGAAAGTGACTCCAGTGTTTCAGGATCAACTGGACTGGGAAGACAAGAAGACAGCCGAATACAAGGCCAAGCACGGCGAGTGCAACGAACAATGCCGGTGGATGGATGGCTATGGCTGGGTCCCAGAGTGCGGGTGTCCGGTGCACGACCCCTGAGTATCAGACGCTACTTACAGCCCGATCCGCTGGTTGTAGATGCGGTTGAACTTGTCGACTTCCCGATTGATGCGTGTCTCCACCCCGTCCGTGGACTGATCCCGGTCCTCGAGTTCCCGCCGCTCCTCCCAGAGCCCGCGCAGCGTGCGATTCGTTTTCTCGGCCTGGGGCACCATGTTCAACTGATCCCGGTACCGACGCCGGAACTTCGATGCTTCGAAGCGGCTGCTTTCCTGCAACGCCTCGTATTCGTCTTGGAACTGCATGAGCTCATCGTAGCGATCGTAGAAGCGACCGGTGTCCTCGTAGTCGTAGCTCTGGCCATAGAAGCGGCGGGCCAACGGGATATCCCGGGCCTCAATCTCGTTGCCGGCAGCGATGTTCTCCACTAACTTTACGTTGCGCTCGAGGAACGAGCCTGCGCCGCCAGTCAGGAACTGCTGGAAATGCTCCAGGGACTCGGGGTGCACATCAATCCACCCAGGCCGGAAGTCGCTGCCGCCAGTGGCATCGTTCATAAACTCTGCAATCACCTTCCAGTGTTCGGCCGTTGAGTCCATACCCAGCGCGCTATCGGGTCGTGGCGTGCCGGCAGGGAAGTTTTCACGGTAGATCGGGCCGCCATAGAATTTCTCATTCAGAGCCAGCTGCATCCAGGGCTTACCGATTGTCGGCGTCAGGGTCTTGGCCGTGGCGTTCACAGCGCTGTCTGAGTCTTCAGTGCCCAGAGGGTTAAAGCTACCCAGGAATGTACGCACCAGCATGCCAGCGCCGTCCTGGGGGCTACGAGCGCCCCTGACAGTCTCGTTGGCGACCGTACCCATAACATGGAAGATGTTATAGCCATAGGGGAGCGGGAACTTCCAGTAGTCCCCTGGCTCGCCCCAAGGGTTCATCAGGATGATGTTGCGCTCCTTCTCATAATCGGGAATCTTATCGTAGAACGACACGTCATCCTCGTCATCGTCGCTCAGCACCCGGTTGAGCTCTGCCAGGACCGCGGCAAAGGCGATAATCCCACCGGCGAGCTGGCGGGCACGCTTCGACTTTATGACCCGAGCCATCTGGGCGATGCCCTGGACACTGGCGTTGTAGAACAGGAACAGGGTATTGCCCCAGACGCCGAGTTCGCCCTTGCGGTTGAAGTTGACTGTCAGGTTCTTCGACAACGAGGCGGCCCGGGCCTTGGTAACGCCAGCCTTCCTGGCGGCCACATACGTCGAGAAACGAATGGCGTTCTCCACAGAGCCGTTGGCCTCATCGATCCAGTGCTTGACTGCCAGTGCCGCCTCAACAGCGTTGTGGCCACTCTGCGCGCGCCGCAGCTGCCCCTGAATCTCAGAGCTCAGGGTCTCGTAGTTCTTCAAACCGAAAAAGCCGATCTTGGCACCGCTCTCCTTGTACTCCTGCCACCAGCGATCCCACTCGTTGCTCATGTTGGGCTTACGTCGAAGGCCCCGATAGGCCGCTGCCATCGCCTTTGGGTAGTTCTTCAGGACCTGCCGGGTTAGCTTCATGCCCTTGATCTTGCCGTCACTCAGGTCCTGCTCAGCCTGGATCCCGAATAGCGCGGTCTGGATATCGCGGACAGCGTTGGTCGGCACGAATTCCGGGTTCATGTTGGTGCTGACGCTCGCCAGGAAGCGATTAAACCGATTGAGACCACCCATCACCCAGTTCAACTTCTCAGGCCCCAGGTTGTGCATGGCGCTCTGCATGAGTGTGTTGCGCAGCCGAACGAAGTACTGCTTGCCGTCGACCTTCACCGGGAAGTACTCGGTGTCGCGGTACATGGCGGTGTCTGGGATGATCTGGACCTCCAGGGTAGTGGGGTTCAGCCACTTCCGGGTCGGCATGTTCTCGGCGTCGTGGATACTCCACTCAGCCTCATTCGGGAACGCCTCCACCAACTTCTTCAGCGCGCGACCGACCCTTACCTTCTCGCGCCGCACCAGAGTTTCTTCGAACTGGGCCATGGAGTGCAGGGTCGGGGACTCGGCCATCGTGCGACGGCCCATGGCGTGCAACGACTCCTTGCCACGGATGGCGTAGCCCTGGCCGATGCGCAGCATACCGCTCTTGCCGTCCTCGGCCTTGGTGCCCTTGAGCGGCACATAGTGCTCACCGAACTGCTCCATCCAGCCCATGATCGTCGCCGGCGTCTCCAGGCCTGAAGCCAGGATGATCCGCATCCGCTCCTTGTTCATGCGCCAGATATGCTTGGCCAGGCGCTCACCTTCCTTCACCTTGCCCTCGGTCTTGAAGCGGCGAAGGATGAACTCGGCCTCACCGTCAGTCATGCCGCTGCCGGCGTCGTTGCTCGGGTCAATATCCCGAATATGCTGATTGCGGTCCTTGGCATGGCGGGCCATGAGATAGAGGTCGAGCTCTTCCATCGTCATGTCTGAGTCCGCCAATTCCTTGACGAACGGCTTCACCACCCGCTCTTCGAACTTGAACAGGTCTTCCTCGATGCGCCCATGGGTCAGCTCCTCCGTGAGATAGACGTCCATCTCCTCGGTGATGGTGTCATCGCCATATTTCTGGCGGATCGCCGCCTGGGTGCGCTTCACCTGGAAGAACTTGTCCTGCATTTTGCGGACGAAGGCATGGCGCATGAGTTCATCGGGCACCACGAAATCAGAGTGCGGAACAGCCTGGGCCGTGGCATTGCCGGTCACTGGACCGACTGACGGTACAGCAGGGCCCCGGGGGGCAGGGCGAGAGGCAGGGCGGCGCAGTGCGTTGTTAGCGCGCACCAGCATGGCCTCGAGGTCCTGGCGGGTGTAGTTCAGGTTCAGACCCAGGCGGCGTAAGAGGTTGCGGATAGCTGCTTTGATTCGCAACCAGATTGGGTGCCTGATCTGGGACTCGGCTAACCGCGCCACGATCTCGGCCGCCTGCTCAGTCTGGGTGTAGCCTGGGTAGCGCTCAGCGACCTCCGCGGCGATCGCACCCGCTATTTCGTCGTTGGTGAAGTCGGCATTGGTATAGATCGCGCTGAGCTCATCCTGGAACTCACGCTCGAAGGCAAAGTGGCCAACAGCCTCGTGCGCCAGGACCAACTTCGCGTGGTCCGGATCCCGGATAGCATCGGCAATCAAATAGACCTTACCGGTCTCCCGCTCGTAGGCACCGCTGATCTGGCCGTCAGTACGGGATGCCAGGGACCGCAGGCTACCAGGTAGCTCCATGGCGCTCTGGACCACATGGACCTCGGGCCCAGACTCCCAGTTCACTACCGTGGGCTGTATCGCGCGCCGCACATTGCGGGCGCTCATACCCTGATCGATTGAGATATCGTTGATATGGAAGGAGCCGTCATCGTCCTCCGCAATCTGATCCTCGATATCGGTCTGGTCCTCGTTTTCTTCCTTCGGCGCCAGTTCCTCGTTGATCTCAGCCAGCCGCGCTTCCTTGGCCGTGAGCTCATCGGTGTACTGGAACTCAGCACCCAACTGGCCCTCGATCATCTTCAGCTTGTTCTCGGCCTCTTCAATCGCCTCGGTCATGATCCTGGGCATACCACTGATCTTCTGCACCAGACCCTCGAGCCGCCGCACGAAGCCGACGCCGTTCTTGGCACTAGCAGCACTTGCTTCGAAGTCGAAAGCACCCATGGTCGGCGTTATGATCCCGCCTTCTCTGTGCACACCGAAGAACACGCCACCGAACTGCATGGAGGAATAGAGCTCGACGCCCCCAATCATGCCCATGGGCGTGCGCTCACTCTGATTCAGGGCCATGGCCAGAAGCTGATTACCGGCCTTCGCCCGCTCAGTGAACTCACGGCCGTTGATGGTCATCCTGAACTTGTCGCCATCGGTAGGCACTACATTGGCCGCAAGCTCCTTGAACTCCTTTTGCTGCTCACGCATCTCAGGCAAAGACTTCCTGATATCACCGGCCTGCCGGCGGTACTGCTGCTGCAGGTCGTGGTGGCTGTTGCGAAGCGCCTGCAGTTTCTGGACCTCGGATTGCAGGCCCGCTTGCTCCAGCAACAGGGGATTACCGGATGCCAGGGCCTTGGCCTGGGCCATCTGAGACACGTTATCAGCCACGTCCTCGACCGCATCGACAGTGAAGTCGCCGCTCATAACCTGATTGATCATGCGCTGCTTGGTCTCGTTGAGCTGCCACATGAAGGCATCGATGGTGCCGGACGCTGCATAGGCCCGGATATCGATTTCCTCGTTCTTGTTGCCCTGACGGATACCGCGGCCCTCGCGCTGCACGATGTTCGCCGGTAGGTAGTCGATATCCAGATGATTCAGGGCGATCAGCCGCTGCTGGACGTTGGTGCCAGTGCCCAGGTTCTTGCTGCCTCCAATCACGATACGGACCTCGCCGGTATTCACCTGACGAAACAGCTTTTTCTTCTTCTTCTGGTCGGGGTAGTCCTGAATGCTGACGACCTCTTCCTTGGGCACGCCGCGGGCGATGAGCGTATCTTTGATGTGCTGGTGGATGCTGAATTGATCGGTCTCCACCCACTCGCTGAATATCAGCTGCGTGGATCCAGTCCTGGGCTCACGTTTGCCACCGCTGAAGTACTCCTTGTCACGGGTCTCCAGCCACGTCTGGTAGACGTCATCGATCATCACGTCCAGCTTCGACGGCTCTGTCTGGGGCAAGCCCAGAAGCCGCATGTCGATCGCCGCCTTGCGGGCATCGGTCATCACGCTGAGTATGATGTCCTGGCCTTTCTCAGGCGGGCCCTTACGCTTCTCGATCGCCTCGATCCGCTCATTCAGCAGCGCCTGATAGCTGGTCATGGCCTCAGTCAGGGGCGTGGTGACGATACGGCGGCCGCCACCGGCTACCCGCGGCAGACCCTTCAACTTCTCGCGCAGCACATCAGGACCAACGATATCGGCAACCTGCAGGAAATCACGCATCAGGCCTGGGACACCGACGAACTTAGCCAGGCGAGTACTCGGCGCGAACTTGCCGCCGGCCTGCATCTCCAGTTCTGTACGGGATTCGGCGAAGGTAGCGCTCCAGCTATCAAAGGAGCTGAGCCCCCTGGCTGCCAACATATCAGGCTGCAGGTAGCGCTGGATATTGAAGAGCTCACCTAGGGTGTTGGTCACGGGTGTGCCGCTCATCAGCGTCATACCTCGCCCAGGGCGGATGCTGTTGAGATACTTGGACTTCAGGAACATGTCGTAGGCAATGCCGCTGCCGTCAGCATCTACGCCCTTCGTGCTTCCCTGACGGGTGGCGAAAGGAATCTTCTTATGGTGGTGGGCCTCATCCACGATAACCATGTCGATGCCCGTGTCCTCGAAGTCCACGCCCACGATCTTGCGGGACTGGTCGCCCATGGCCTCCAGCCGGTCCTCGAATTTCTGGATTTGCGCCTCGATCTGCTTGCGGGTGCCGCGCTCTTCGTTCGGCACTTCCTCGAGAATCGCGCGGTAGCCCTCCAACTCCTTCTCGATCTCGACGGCCATGAATTCCTCACTCATGGGCAGCTTCTCGAAGCCCTGGTGGGTCATGATCACTGCGTCCCAGTTCTCGCTCATCAGGCGCGCGTAGAATTTCCGCAGGTTCTTGCGGTCGAGCATCGCCTCGTCGGCGACCAGAATATTGGCGTCCGGATAGGCGTCGATGAACTCGGTGGCGAATTGCTTGAGCGTGGATTTCAGGACGACGATCGTCGGCTTCTGGGCAAGACCCAGGCGCTTGGACTCCATGGCCAGGACGCTTGCACTCAGGGTCTTGCCAGCACCTACGTCATGCGCAATGTACATGTTCCCGGTTTGAAGGCCCCGCACACCGCGTTTTTCTGCCACTGATGCAGCTTATAGCGGGCGCTCAGCCTGGGCAGGGTGAGGTGATCGCCGTTGAACTTACGCGGTACCGTGGTGTTGAACTGGCGGTTGTAGATCGTGCTGATCTGGTCGACGGAGCGCTCGTCCTGCAGCACCCAGCGTCCGAATTCGTCCCGCAGTTCCTGCACCTTCTGGTTGGCCGCGGCAGTCGCATCCTTGTCGAGCTCCGAATGCTTCTTGCCGCCGACATAGAAGTATCTCATGACCCGGATCGTGGCCTGATTCAGAGCCGCGTCCAGAATCTCATGGCTCTTGCGCGCGCCTGTGCTATAGGCACCGATCGCACCCTCACCATCAACAATCCAGGCACTGGTATCGCCCTGGATGAAGTTGTTGATACGGCCACTGAAGCCGATCGTGGCCTCGGCAAAGCGCTGAACCACGTCCTTCGGCATCCACATCGGTCCCAGGTTCAGGGGGATGCGGGATATCGGTAGGTCTTCGGGGATCACCGCCTCGAGGGCAGTGACATTCTTGGCGAAATCTGGATTCTCTTCGGCTGCATCGCGAGCAACCGCTAGCTTCGCCTTGACGTTGCCGCTCAGGTACTCACTGTCAGTAACCCAGGAACCGTTGGCCGGATCCTGAAAGACAGCCTCGCCCAGTTCGTCGACAACCTCATCGGCTGTTACGCCATAGAGCTCCGTCAGATACTCCATGTCGACGAAGCCCTTCTGGTTGAGAGTCACGGCCAGGGCATCGGCAGCGCTCGTTACACCGACCTCAGCCTCCTGGTTAGCAATGACCTCGGAGAAGATCAGGCCTTCTTCGGCTGTGTTCGTGGCTTGGTTGTAGTCCTCGATCGCCGCGACCACATAGACGAAGGGGTCGGTCTTCAGCGTGTCGAGGACCGGGAAGCTCTCGAAGGTAGTGATTTCACCGGTCGCCTTGTTCTTACGCTCGTTGACCTTGGTGTTGTTGAGGATGCCGTTCTTGGCGGTGAACGCCCGGTAGTGCATGCGCAGCTTGCCCTGGGCAGACTTCAGAGCCTCTGGCGTGGTGTTCTGGTTGGCGTAGACATCCATGACCGCATCGCGCAGCGGGATATAGCTGCGGATGATCTGGGCCTGGGCCTTAGTCAGCCCCCGCTTGCTGCCGTCCTGGCCACGGACAGCGACGAGTTCACCGACACCTTCCGCAATCTCGAAGATGCGGTTGTTCTCATCGATGTACAGCAGCCCTTCTTTGCCCGCCGGATCCAGGTCAAACCTCCGGGCCGCGGCATCCAGTTCTTCCACACTCGGGTTCTCGATCAGATCAACCGGCAGTTTCTCGATGGCTTCAGCGATCTGCACCTCGATATCGCCGGTCGGCTCCACCGTATACTCGTTCTCCCGGTACTGGGTGCCGGTCGTCGCATTCTTACCCAAGATCATGTCTGGGTTGTTGGCGAAGTAAGAGTTGATGGCGTACTCAGTGCCGTCGATATCGATCGGTTCAGTCGTGGTCCAGCCCTCAGCCTCCCACTTGGCCATCAGCCCGGATTCGTCCTCACCCGCAGGTCTACCTGCTCCTGTCGCTTCTGGAAGAACAGGACGTCGGTCACGACCTCGGTGCCGGCGTTCTCCTTGAAGGCTGTCTGTGGCAGGCGGATCGCGCCCAGGAACTTAGCGCGGTCAGCCAGGTACCGGCGCATGTCGGTGTTGGCCTTGTCCATGGTGCCCTTGCTGGTCACGAACACAGCAATGCCGCCAGGGCGCACAGCATCGAGCTGCTTGGCGATGAAGTAGTCGTGCATCAGAAACTTATGGCGGCGGTACTTGGGATCGGACTTGATCACATCGTCGCCGAACGGCGGATTGCCGATCGCCATGTCGAAGTGGCCTTGAGGCAGGCCGATCTTGGTAAAGTCGCCGTGGATCACACCAGAATTGGGGTAGAGCGCCTTCGCGACCTTGGCGCTGATGCCGTCGAATTCAATGCCGGTGTAGTTGAGATTGAGTCCTTCAGGGATGAGGCCGACGAAATTGCCGGTGCCCATGCCCCCCTCAATCACATTGCCACGCTCCAGGCCGAAGCCGCGCACCGCGGTGTAGATGCTGTCGATGATGGTCTTGGAAGTGTAGTGGGCGTAGCGCGTGCTGCGCCGAGCGGTGCTGTACTCGCTTTCAGTCAGCAGCTCCTGCAGTTCGTCATGGATTTCCTTCCAACTGCCGGTGGGTTCGCGCTTGGAGGGGAAGAGGTTGTTGGCAATCTGGGTATCGCCCCAGCCCACGTACTTGACCAGGGCGGCCTGTTCGTCGGCGGTTGCGCCTCTATTTTCCCGGGAAAGGGCCTTTACGACCCGGATCGCCTCCAGATTGGCCCGCGCCTTTTCTAGAGGGCCGCCGGTTCCAAGCTGGTCAGCGTCGCTGATTCGGTAGTTTCCGGCGTCTGGTACAGCGCCTGTAGCTCTTCGAGGATCGCTGCCTGTTCGATCTCCATCGCCATCCTGCTCTGCGCGCCCTGCTCCTGGGCGAGTTCCAGACCCTTCAGCTGGCTCTCGTTCCGCACGGCTATTGCGGCCTGCTGGCCGACTCCGTGCAGTCGGTTGCTGTACTCCTGTACCGTCCGGTCCCACTCGCCCGACTTCAGCATCTCCTTCTGCTGATCCTCGGGTATCAGCTCCTTCATCCGTTCTTTGATTGTCGTCAAATAGGTCATCGCTAAACTCCTGTACCCCATTATCAGGGGTATTGCGCTCTGTTACCAGCGTTTTCAGGCTATCTAAAGTCTCCAGAATCTGCTGGTCAACCCCTGAAATCTCGGTTTCTTCCGGGATTAGTGATAGGTTTTCGCTCAAACCTTCCTGGGTTTCGGGAGTAGGCTCTGGCGCGGGCGGCTCAGTATCCTCGATTTGGGTGCTTTCGCGATCGTCAATGCCTTCAGATCGGTAGTAGATATCCGGGTACGGATCATTGGCATTAGCCAGGCGATCGCCTACCGGCATGATGAGCTCTTCCATCTCAGCCAGGAACTGATCGGTGGGACGGCGCAGCTTGATCACCGGGTCCCCGGGTTCTATGCCCACAGCCTCATCAGAGAGCTCCTGACTGGCTTTCTGCACACGACCCTGGAAGACACCGGCCAGGGTATCGATTACCTCTGCCGGGGCCTTCACATAGCCGATGGTGCCGTCCGGCGTGTCGAGGTCGGCCATAGCCCAGTCTTCGACCTGCTCGTAGGTGAGGTGCGACATATCAGGCAGCCTCACCAGTTCCCAGACGCGACCGAAGCGCACGGGGTAGTGGGTGTACTCCAGTCCCCACTGCTTGCCCTGGAACAGCGCCTTATCGCGGCTCGACCATCCCCGGCCATTGGTACGGGTGACGTGCTCCTGATTGCGGTACTTCTTCACCTTGTCGCGGCGTGGGGGTTTGCTGGTACGGGCCTCCTTCTCTTCCTCGAACGCATCCTGGGCCCGTCTCTCGGCCTGGGCCGCCAGGAACGTACCCCGCCTTCTAACGGCCTCGGGATCGTAGGGCTTGGTGTTGTCGCCATTCGCCAGCCAATCCTTGAACTCGGTCATGCTGAGATCAGAGGTCGGGCCCAGCTTCCAGCCCTTCTCGTAGTTGGAGAGATAGCCGTCAGTCGCCTGATCCCGGCTGTCGAAGCCGATCATCACCTTATGCTCGTCGAACTCGCCCTCGCTCGTGATCTGGTCGATTACCCAGACCTGTTCCGATTCAGGGTTGGACCGATGAACACATCCACCTGATCGCCATCAGCGCCTTCAGTGCGGCGCACATAGCCATAGTGGTGCTGCATCTCCTGTTCCCAGGTATTGCCATTGGCGTCAGTTCCGCTGCGCGTGGATCCTTGCGGGTTCTCGATACTGATATCCAGGCCCTGGATAAAGACATGGCCCTTCTGGTAGTTACCGGCCTCCTTCTGGGCCTCGGTGGGCTCGGGTAGATCGTTCTCGGGGGAGGTCGCAGCCTCATGGGCGGCATCGTCCACTTCTTCGGCCGTAACGATTTCGCCCTCTATAGGCTCCCGGGCCCGCTCCTGGGTTTCAATAACTTGGCCGTCGTACAGGATTCTGGCAACGGTATCTCCGTCCTGGGTGAGCTGGGCCTCACCACCGATTGAGCGCTTGGTTCTGCCCTGGCTCTCCATGTCGCTGATGTGCTGTAGCCACCGATCCTTGGCTTCTTCCAGGCTCTGCACCGGCCAGGACGTGTCCCCAGCCCGAAGCACGAACTTGCCACGAGGGACCGGAGCCTCTTCAATCTCTGGGCGATCCGCCTGAAAATCCACCGGCACCACGTTGTTCTCGCTGTAGCGAGTAATGAGCTCTTCGATCTGGTGGTCAGGAATCTGGTCCCGCTCATCGAGGTAGTCATACCACTCGGTCGCCGGTATCAGGTCATCCAACACCTTGAGCCGTTCTTCACGGTCATAGGTCTCGCCGCCGGTACGAATCTTCTCAGCCTGTTCTGCATTGAATTGCTGGCGCCTACGGGTTTCTTCGATGTTGCTGGGATGCAGGGGCATGATGTTGATGCCCAGCTTGGTCCCATTGCTAATGATGCGACTATCGCGCCAGTCCTCGCTCTTGGTCTTGGTGCCTTTGATGTAACCG
>FUIF01015538.1_pt1 | contig 19606 bp, 34 predicted proteins | sample 1003461 | NCBI WGS metagenome assembly FUIF01 (sample SAMEA80401918, study PRJEB19352) | marine metagenome | reverse complement strand
CGCAGCGAATGCAACGGTCGATGAGTGCTGCCTTCAGGCGCATTCGAAACCTGGCCGGCACGTTAGGCGTCGCTCTCACCGGCGTGTTTACTGTGCAGATGGTGCGGCAGCAGCTGGCGTATGCCGGCAACCTGCAGCGCGTCGCCGAAACGGTCGCCTTCACCGCAGAGCAGGTCCAGGAGCTCAGGTTCGCGGCGGGGCAGCTGAACCTCGAGCAGCGCACCCTGGACATGGCGCTGCAGCGATTCTCCAGGCGCATGGGCGAGGCGGCACAGAACACGGGCGAGGCCCTGAAGACCGTCGAGCAGTACGGCATCGCGATCAAGAACTCGGACGGCACCGTCCGGGACAACATCGACATCCTTTCCGATTGGGCAGAGGTCATAGCGAACGTCGACGACGAGCAGGAACGGCTACGCATCGCGTTCAAGCTGTTTGACTCGGAAGGCGTCAACCTTGTCCGCACGCTGCGGCTTGGGCGAACGGAACTGGACCGCATCCAAGGTGAGGCGGAATCGTTCGGCACCGCAGTTAGTCGCGTAGACGCCGCGAAGATCGAGATGGCGGTCGATGCGTTCACCCGACTCGGCGAGGTGTTCACCGGCGCGTTCAACCAGATCGCGGTGAACCTGTCGCCGTTCCTGACGAAGATCGCTGACCAGTTCGTGGACATGACCGAAGAAGGAAAGGTGTTCGGCCGGGCGATCGACAACACGTTTCGCGGAATTGCGAAGGCCCTGGTCATTGTCCGAAACCTGCAAGCCGACTTTACGGCAGCGATGTTGGTTGGCGCGGCAGAAATCAGAAAGGCGTGGATCGACGTAAAGGAAACGGTCCAGAACGTCTTCGACTTTGTTTTCAAGAAAGGTCCGTTCAAACAGGGCCAGGGCGGCGAGATGGACCCGCTCGGCCTGAATGACTTCGATGTGGTCAAGGACTTTGATCGGGTCTTGAAAGGATTCGACGAAGGTGGATTGGAAGGCGCGTTCCCGCGGCGGGACATTCTCAATCCGCGGGCCGAGTTTCAGCGGGAGCGCGACCGTATCGACCGGCAGCTGGCAGAGATGCTGGAGGGCGTAAAGACGCCGCAGCAAATTGATGCTGAGTTTGACCGGATGTTTCGTCGTTTCAATGAACGCGCCAATCGCATCGCAAGGGACCGCAAGGGCGATGCTCTTGCGAATCGGTTTGGCGGCGGTGGAGCAGACGAAATCAAAGGCCGCGGGTTCACGGGTATCGGGACCATCGTTGCTGATGCGGTTGGACGAGTTGGCAAACTGGTGGACCAGCGCGCGGACGTTGAGAACAAGCAACTGATGAAACTCGACCAGATCGCCAAGGGCATCGACAAGCTCGGGCGGGCTGGCGGAATCGGGGCGTAGACCGTGGCGGATGCAGCCGTACTGATTGCGCAGCGGGAAGGCGAGAATGAGCGCGGCGCGTTCGCGTTCGAACGCTACGCGGTGACGAACGCACTGAGCCCGGCGGATGCGTTCTCCGCTATCGGCATCCCCGACATCGGCGACGCCTACCCGGCGAACACGTCGATTCGCGTGACGCAGCGCGAGGCAGAGCTGAACGAAGCCGCGGACCGTGTGAACAGCAGTGGTGACCCGGCCCGGTTCTACTACATCGAGGTGGAGTACGGCACCGGCTCGGGGTCGATTACGACGCTGCCGACGCCGCCGCTGACGCCGTTCGTTACGTGGGACTTCGGGGTCGAGACGGACCGGCAGGAACTCGACATCGGCACCGGTCGCACCATCGGGCAGACGCGCCTGATGCAGCTCGTCAACAACGACGTGTCGTGGGTTCCGGCGGATTCGTTCTCGCTGGAAATCGGCGCGGACATCGTGGTTCCGACCATCGGCATTCAGGTGGTGAAGCCGCTGGGGACCAACGTGTCGGACCTGGACCTTGCGGCATTCCTGTCCGCGGTCGGCACCTGCAACGAATCGACCGTCTCCGTTGATGGCTACACGATCCCGGCCGAGACGATGCTGTACCTGGGGCCGCAGTTTCAGGACGCGCAGGGCGGCGGAAAGTACGTCGTCCACCGGCACCAGATCGGCAGGAAGACGGGGCTACAGAGCCTCGGCGTTCCGATCGTCAGCGGGTTTCAGGGTGACCCGGACAATGGCGCGAACGTGGCGTGGTTGCGAGATGACCTGCCCATCCGTTACGCGCTGTGGCCGTTCTACATGTATGACGCCGATGAGCAACGGCCGATCCTCGCGCACCTGCGCGTGTCGCGCCGTTACGGCGTGCGGGACTTCGTTGCCGCGGGGGTGGTCTGATGTCCTCGCGGTCGCAGTTCGGGCCGATGCCGCCGCCGAACGTCCGCAAGGGCGACAAGTGGAGCGAGCAGTCCGCGCGACTGGAGAACAACCAGCGGAAGCTCGTCAACGCGATTGCGAACAGTTATCCGCGGAACGGCATCCAGACGACGGCGGGTTCGTCGGCGTGGAAGGGCAAGCGGCAAAGCCTGCCGATTGTCCGGGTCGATGACATCGTGGTGCTGGTGCGACGCTCGTCCGAAGACCCCGGCGGCGAAGGAACAGCGCTCGCACCGCCGTCGATGAAGTATGACGCCTGGCCACTGAACGCGGACACCGACAACCCGGACCTGCGCATCAATGCTGAGTTCGGGCCGATTGAGGTGGTCCACGGCCGCAACCAGCCGGGGAAGTGGGTCGCAGCCCGTGATGACACCGAAGGGCTGTTGCGTCAGTTTCTCGACGAGAACGGCGAGCCCACGATGCACCTGCTGATCTGCTTCGACGAAGGCCCGAAGACGCAGCCGTGCGCGACGGCTTCGGCCGGCGAACCTGAGCCGGGGGTGGCGTGATGGCTGGCGAAATCTGCTTTGACAACAAGGGCCGGTGGCTGCTGGACGATGACGGGGCGATTGTGGTCAACCACCCGCAGGGCGACCCGTGCAAGTGCGGGGCACCGATCGGATGTGCCAGCCTGTCCGTGCAAGACACGCTGGTGAACATCTTCCGGTACGAGGTGAACTGGACCGGCGGCGGGCCGGCGATCCAAGAAGCTACGTCCACCATCCTGACGGAACTGACACTGTATCGCTTTCAGGGCTGCACCGGAACGCCGCAAGCGCTCGGCCCGGCAAATCGTCCCGCCTTCGACATCGGCGCGTCGCATCCGTGCGGCGGCAGCTATGTGGATGGCGCGCACAACCTTTGCTACAACCTTGGGGCCGGCTTCCAGCCGACGCTCGGCCAGGGCGTCAACTGGATTCCCGCGCCGATCACGGACGGTCCGAACGGGCCGGTGGCGACGGCCTACATCTCCGTGTTCGACGCCCCGTTCTGCTATGACCCGAACAACCCGCACCCGAACGCGCCGGGGGCTCCTCCGCCTACTGGGTTCGTCCGGTCGGCGGTGTTTCCGAACTGTGCGCCGCAGGGCGACGAACGCTGGTCGTATCACGTCATGACCGGGGTGATGCGGCTCGAGGTGTTCCTGCCCGGCCTGACGGCGGCAGATCTTCAGCCGACCGTTGCCGCAAACGGGTTCGCGTTCGACCGGGTGCGCAACACGGTTCCGTCGCAGGCGCGGTTCAGTTTCACCGGCGGGTACACGGTGAACACCATCGACTACGCGATCCGCAACTGTGGCGGCGGTGGGCAGTCGCACGAAATCTTCGACCTGTACGTCAACGGATACGAGCACTTGGTGGACGACAACCGCCAGCAGTTCGGCGGGCGCGTCATCTTCTCGGGGACGGTGACGCTGCGCAACGATACCTATGACGTGTGCCTGCCGGGTGTGACGGTGCAGACCTACGAGGCGTCGTTGCCGACCATCGCAATCGAGGTGTTCTAGTGGGCTGCTGCAACCAACCACAGGCGCTGAGGGCCACATGGCGGGTGAGCCTGCGACGGCTGCTGCGGTCCGTGTTGCGCCTGGGTCCGAGCGAGATCGTCCGTCAGCGGCGGCGGTCGTGTGCGAGCTGCCCGCATTCTCGGCGCGTGCTCGGGCTGCTGTTCTGTGGGCTGTGCGGGTGCTGGTGCCGGCTCAAGACGCGGGCGATGGCGGAACGCTGCCCCGCGGACCGGTGGTCGTTGGCGCTGTCGCCCAACGAGAACGCGGCGACGTGCGGAACGTGCGACCGATGCACCGGCTTGACCCGCGGCCCGCTGTGCGGCGAGCACAACCGGCCGCTCGTGGAGTTTGTATTTGACCCGGCGGCGAGCTGTCCGCTGGGCCGCTGGACGAAACTGCCTGTGATGCAGAAGGGGGCTTGATATGGCGACGCGAACTTGGCTTGACCAGAATGGAAACTGGACCAACACGTCGAATTGGTCGGGCGGGTCCGCGCCGGCCAACGACGACATCATCCGAATTTTTGACGGCAACAAGACGCTCGACACGAACATGACGACATCGATCACCGGGACCACGCTGATCGTCGGCCCGAACTTCGCCGGCAAGATCGGCACGGCCGGCGCGCCGCTGGTGCTGAGCACCGGAACGACGGTCGAGTTCTTCGGCGAGCGGACCCAGCAGTGCTACTTCAACCTGACGGGCGGGACGGTCCGCATCCACGCGACCAGCGCCAACCCGAACGCATTTCACTTGATCGGCGGGACGGCTACGTCGCTGTCGATTCGCTCCGGCATGCTGGTGATCGGGGGCAGCGCGACCGTTACGGCGGGCTACATCCTCGGCCCGTCCGCACAGGTCAGCGTCGAGAGCGGCGCGACCCTGACGGCCATCAGCCAGTACGGCGGGACCGTCAACTGCGAGGCCGCGGCCGGCACGGTCAACCAGTTCGCGGGGACATGGAACCACGTTGGCGACACCACGTTCAACATCACGGCACTGAACATCAGCGGCCCACAGGCCCGGTTCAACTGGCAGTCCACGGGTGGGACCGTGACGGCCGTCACGGTGAACCACGGTTACTTCGACGGATCGAATCTTGACGCGGGCACGATCACGAACGGCACGGTCTACACCGGCGGAACCATCGACATCGACAACAGCATGGACACGATCGTAACGAGCAACGCCATCGTGGTCCGCGGCGGGCGCTACATCAAGGGTCCGTCCGCGACCGAGAGCGTTGAAGTGCCGGAGTTCGTGTAAGTGATCGGCGCAGACGCGGGCAAGGTGGAGCCGGTTACGGCGCGGGTGAACGGCAGGACGCTGGTCCGCATCCGCTACGAGTGCGACTCCAACGGCGTCGCACGCCGCAGCATCGGCGGGCTGTCGGGTGTACTCGACCGCTACACGGCGATTCAGGAAGGCGGCAGCGGTAACTACTCCGTGATGGTGCTGGACCGCTTCGGGTCGGACGTGCTGGACGGGACGTGCGGCAGCCTGGACTACACTGGGCGACCGTCCGGACACATCTCGGCGACGCTCGGCAGCCAGGGCGAACGGCCGATCCTGGTGGCCGGCGAACATTGGTTTCAGGTCGAGGGCACGGCGAGCGCGGAAGGCGTCTTCGAGCTACGGCTGCTGGATTCGGTCGCGAGTCGCTTTGAACACGCGGGGTTGGCGCGATGACGAGCGCGTACCTGGAGCCGGTGGATGCGGTTGTTTCGCGGTTGGTGGTGGTGTGGGAATCGGACGCGAGCGGCGATGCGACGATTGAGCTGGATGGCAAGCCGCATCCGATGCTGGCCGGGGTCGTGGACCGAGTTGTCGCGGTGCCTGACCCGACCGACACGCCGACCTCGGGCTACGACGCGGTGCTGGAAACTGACACGGCCGCGGACTTGCTTGAAGGGTTGCTTGCGGACCTCGCCACGTCTACGACCACGCGGTGGGTTTACCGGACGGCTGGCGGGACGCACGCGGAGCTTGAGGTGGCTGAGCCAACGCGGCTGGTGATCTCGAACGCCGGCAACGCGAAGGCGGGGGTGCTGGTGTTCTACGTGCTCACTCGACCGTAGCGGTGATGTAGTCGATCTGCTCGGCCAGGCTGGGTTGCGCCGGGAACTCGCCGCGGACGGTCGCCCCGCCGGCGGCTTGCGGCTCCCAGAACGCCATGTCGGTTTCCAGCAGCACGTCGTCCGAATCGTAGAACCTCGCGGTGACGACGAACCGTCCGGGCGCGGGGGTGGTGACGCCGGCTTCCCACTGGACGACGGCCCCGCCGTACTCGGTCGCTTCCCACCCGCCGTCGATGGATGTCAGCTTGGGGGCGGGCAACTCGGCGGTCGTGTTGTAGGGGGTGTCCGCGGCGACGGACAGCAGGCCGACGCCCGCGGCCATGCACGTCGCGAACAGGGCGACCGGCAGCAGGATGAAGAACGCGAACAGGCCGAGGAAAACGCCCCATGCTGTGCTGGCGGTGTCGCTCATCGCCGCCATCCTCCTAAGGGGTGACACACATTTATAAAAATCTTCACATACCCTTGAACCGCTCCCTGCCTAGCGGTATATAACCCCTTCAGACGCGGACCGATCTTCACCGAACGCAACGGGTTGTGGCAAGGAGGCCAGGAAGTGGCTGCGCTACCGCTACGATTCGATGGGTTTTCCTTTCCCGAACAACTCCCAAACGGTATGATGGGTTCGCCTGATCCGCCGGACGCGGATGCCCGCCCAGATGACGCCCCACGGGCCACGGAATCGCCCCGCACGGACGCGGGGGTGGGGCGCGAGGATTCCACCGTGCTCAGATTACACACCAATTCCCAACCGCAGCGCAGCAGCATGGATTCGGCCGAACGTGACCGCCTGGTTGAGCAGGTAAAGCGGCTCATGCTGGCTTCGGACCCCGCCTACGCCGTGCCGTTTCTTCAGGAGCTTCTGAAGCGGCTTCGGCATCGCCTACGTCGCCAATCGCCGTCTGACGTAGGATAACCTCGCGGATGGTCCGTTCGCCGTCCTCGGTGAGCTGACGCAGGACGATCAGTCGTTCTACGTCATCGAGGTCGTGCATCCATTCGATTGTCCGGTTCAGGAACTCCCGTAGCGTCATGCCCTTGAGCTTGGCGAGCGCGTCCAGCTTGCCTTTGTTCTCGCGGTCAATCTGGATGCTGTCCCGGTTTTTGCCGCGCTTCGATGTTTTCGTAAGTGTCGCCATGGGCATAGCTTAACGCCTTGATTCCCGCACAAACGTGCCTTTTGCCGCACAAATGTCTTGCAAACCACACAAATGTGTGGCATGCTTTCATTCGCACGACAGGCACGCCAGAGCGAGGACCAATTCACAATGGCGACCGTCTATCTACCTAATCGAACTTCCGAACGCATAGCGCGTCTGTTGGCGCAGACGCCCCTTCGGAAGGACGCATTCTTCGACATGGCGCTGGACGCATTCGTCGAGCGGCATGGCGACTTGATAAACGCCGGCGGTTCGGAGGTAAGTCAGGGGAATGACAAGAGAGCCGGCCGCCGGCGACTGCGAAACACCAACGGCACAGGGAAAGCATAACCCACCCGGTGCCGGTTGCAATTACAGAACGCGAGGGAATGTGTAATGGCAGCACGAACACGCAAGCGAACGACGAAGGCGAAGCCGGCAGCGAAGCCGGAGCCCACCAAGCAGGAAGCCGGCAAGACGAGCACGTGGACCTGCACGACGGCAGGCGGCGAGGAGTGGGCCGTGCTTTCGTCGGCCGTCAAGCGCGTACTGGAAACGGACCCGCGCGACTGGGAAGAGTTCGCCCCCGGCGAGTTGAAGCCGGTGTGCAGCGATGTCTTCACCGTAACGCTGCTGCAAGGGTGGGGGCACTTTGCCCTGCGGTTCCACGATGCGCGCGGGCAGAAGGTCGTGACGCTCCGCCCAGGCACCGACAACAAGGCCCTGTTCGAAACGCTGGGTCTGTGGTTCCACAAGTCGCTGTGCGGCAAGGCGGAGAAGGCGTCCCGCATGGCCGCCGAGAACACGAAGAAGCCGCCGGCTGCCGAGGTGGAGCCGGCGAAATGACCGTGGACCTCGCCAGCGCCATCCTCGCCGCCCGCCGCAACGAGCCCGTTGCGTACCTGATGCTGGTCGAGGGCAACGAGTCGCCGCAGACGCGGCAACTGCTGCTGGAGCGAGTCCTCGCTGCGGCCGTGCGCCACGTCCTGGCGGAAGCGGTCACCTGGGCGGCAGAACCGAAGGCACCGGGCCTGTACGCGGAAGAGTGCATCAGTGACGTTCTCTGACCTTGTTGGAAAGACGCTGACGGAAGTTCGGGGCGCGGAGAAGGGTTCGGAGCGAATCACCCTCGTCTGCGACGACGGCAGCATGTACGCGATGTTCCACGAACAGGACTGCTGCGAAAACGTCGTTGTCGAGGACGTGTGTGGCGACGTGGACGACCTGATCGGCCGACCGATTGTCAAGGCCGAGGAATCGACTTCGAACGACCGGATCGGCGGCGAGTCAGACGATAGCTGGACGTGGACGTTCTACCACCTCGCCACCGCCCATGGCTACGTGACGATCCGCTGGCTTGGTGAATCCAACGGCTACTACGGCGAGGAGGTTGAGTTCCGGAAGGTCGGCGCGCGTGACTGAATACCGCGGCGAACCGTCCTGGGACGAACGCGAACGCGACTACCGCGGCTGGCTCGACGAGTGCGACCGCCGCTTGGACTGGGACCGAGACAACGCAATGGAGGTCTGCACGATGGCAACCGAGTACGTGGATCGCATCGAACCGAACGGCTGGCAGGACGCGCGGCTTCGCGTGCACGCCAAGTCGGTCACGCTCCAGTGGGAGGGCAAATCGCCGGTGACGCTGACCGGCGCGCTCGCGGTATTCGGCTGGGGCGGCCCGGACGGGACCACCGACTTCGACGAGGTGCAGGTGTGGGACCGGCGGAAGTCGGAGCGCGAGTTCCGCCAGGACGGCGTGACGATCGTCAGCTTCGAGATCGGTGCGGACGGCGACGTGCAGACGAAGGACCCGACGCCGGGCAGCGACGGGGACGTGCCGGCTTAGCAACGGAGGGAGTTTCAGTGGCCGCGTTCCGCTTTCATTCCGCTCTCCACACAACCGCCCGCGGGCGCGGCCCCTGCTCCTTCCTCCTCAGGGCATACAGGCCCGTCATGGGTTTCGCCCTCGTGGCGGGTCTGTGCCTTTTGATCGTGCTTTCATCGCCCCTGGTTGGACTCGGCCGCGGACCCGACTCAGCGCAGCCCTCCGTCTGCGCGTGCTCGGACGACCGCGAGCCGGCGGGGTTCGATTCCCCGAGGGGGCAGTCATGAACACACTTGCAGTCAAAGACGAAACCGGGTTCCTCAAGGTCGTGTCGGGCATCGACGCTGCGATCCAGCGGGCGAACAGCATCCACGAGTTGAAGGACTTGGAGTCGCGTATCCGCGGCGTCGAGGCGTTCGTCCGTGCCGAAAAGATGCACCTTGAGCAGATCAACCGCATCGGCGAGTTGCGTCTGCGGTGCCGGCGTCGGATTGGGGGGATGCTGCCTGACGATGGGCCGGGCCGACCTCCTGCCGGTAAATCCAACAACGTTGTTGAATTACATCCACAGGAATGTGTGCGGTTGCGGGAAGAATCCCGCGTTTCCGAAGACGACTTCCGCGGCTACGTCCAGACCTGTAACGATGAGGGCATGGAAGTCACCGCGGCCGGGCTGCGCTCTGTCGCCAAACGTGGACTCGAAGTCCACTTCTCCAGCGCCAGCAGCGAGTGGAATACCCCCAAGCACATCGTCAACGCCGTTGTCGAAGTGCTTGGCGAGATCGATCTGGACCCGTGCTGCAACAGCGGCAAGGCCAACGTGCCCGCGAAAGTCTGCTGGCGGGAGAAGGACGACGGCCTGTCCAGCCCGTGGCGAGGCCGGGTCTACATGAACCCGCCGTATGGAACCGTCATCGCGGACTGGTGTTCGATGCTGGTTGACGCGGTTCAGGAGGGGGATGTTCCCGAAGCGGTGGCGCTGCTGCCGTCGCGAACGGACACCGAGTGGTTTCAGGAGCTGGAGGCCGCGAGCTACTGCTTCATCCGAGGACGGCTCAAGTTCAACGACGGCGACGTGCCGGCACCGTTCCCTTCGGTGGCAGTGTACTGGGGCAAGCGCACGGCGCAGTTTGCCGCGGTGTTCTCGGGCCTCGGCCAGATCATGGAGGTATCGCAGTGAGCGCTATGAAGTCCCCCGAGCCATTTGATACGGCTGCCGTGGTACAGGTGACACCGGCAATGGCGACGCGCTGGCTGGAGAAGAACGGAGCCAATCGCAAGATTCGGACAAAGCGTGTTCGGCAGTACATGGACGATATGATGGCTGGCCGCTGGGTTCTGACGCCGCAGCCGATCGCCTTCAACTGCGACGGAACGCTCATCGACGGGCAGCACCGGCTGAAGGCCATCATCGAGGCCGGCAAGCCGCAGCGGTTCCTTGTTGTCCACAACGTGCCGCGCGAGGCCGGCGCAGTCATCGACCAGGGGCTCACCAGGAGCGTGCCGGACGCTGCGATGTTCCGCAACATCAACGGCGTGAACGCATCGGATGTCGGCGTCGCGAAGGCGATGTATTTCGGTGCCGGGAGCGTCAGGAGCGGCGTCAGTACATCTCAGATTCTTGAGTTCATCGACAAGCACGCCGACGCGCTGGACTTCGTTCGGTCGGCCTTCGGCAAGGCGAAGCTGGCCGGCGTGACGATTGCCCCGGTCAAGGCAGTCATCGGCCGCGCGTACTACACGGCCAACCGCGACGAGGTGCGCCGTTTCGTAAGCATTCTGACCGGCGAGAGCGAGCCGAAGTCGGCGTCGGACCACAACGCCCGCAAGTTGTTCATGATGCTGTACGGCAGTCGCATGTACGGCGCAGATGCCCGCGAGGAAGTCTACCGAAAGACGCAGCGTGCGCTGTGGGGCTTCCTGAAGGGTGAGGCGCTGAAGAAGTTGTACGCCGCCCCCGAAGACATGTTCCCGATTCCCGAGTGACCCAGAACCCGTCGCCGCATCGACCGCCGGGGCGTTCCCGGTCCAAACGCGGCGGCGGGGTTGACCTTCGGCGGGATGTTCCCGCCACCCCGGAAGGGGGCGACAGCGATGTTCCTCGAACCGTCACTGTTGGCCCCGGGCTGGAGCCAGGCCCCCTTCCGGGTTTCCCATCGAACGGAGGCAGACACATGAGCAGATTCGTCAAAGCGACGAAGGAACAGGCGAAGGCGCGTATCGCCATCTTCGGCCCGAGCGGGGCGGGGAAAACGATGTCGGCGCTGCGAATCGCGCGCGGCATGGTCGGCGAGAACGGCACCATCGCGCTGATCGATAGCGAACGCGGATCGGCCGCGAAGTACGCCGACCGCTTCCTGTTCGATACGTGCTCGCTCGACAAGAAAACGGTCGATGAGTACCAGGCGTGCATCCGCGACGCGCAGGGCTACGACTGCCTGATCATCGACAGCCTGTCACACGCCTGGCAGGAACTCCTCGCCGAGATCGATGTCATCAAGACCAACGCCCGCCACAAGGGGAACAGCTGGTCGGCGTGGTCGGAAGGGCGCCCGAAGCAGAAGAAGCTCATCGAACTCATCCTCGACTTCCCGGGGCATGTGATTGCCACGATGCGGTCGAAGATGGAGTACACGCAGGACAAGGACGAGCGCACCGGAAAGAGTCGGCCGCGTGCGATTGGCCTTCAGCCCGAACAGGACAAGGGCATCGAATACGAGTTTGACATCCTGCTGGCGATGGAACAGGAGAACAACAGCTGCACCGTCGGGAAGGACCGCACCGGCCGGTTCCAGGAGCGCACGATCATCAAGCCCGGCGAGGACTTCGGCCGCGAGGTAGCGGCGTGGCTTTCGGACGGTGAGCCGCCGGCCCCGCCGAAGGAATCGGACGCGGACCGCCGCAAGCGCCTGCTGGGCATCATCCAGACGTTCTGTGAGGGTGACGAGGCGGCGGCGCTGGCGTGGGGAAAGTCCAATCTCGCCGGTCTGGAGCCGGACGATCAGGAGGCGAAGGTCGCTGAAGCGCTCGCCAAGTACCAGGCCGATCAGGACGCGGCGATGAACCAGGAGGCGGCGGCGTGAGCCTCGAATCCACCCACTGGTACCGCCGCGGCACGGGCGCTGAGTGCCACAAGATCATCGGCCGCAACGGCAAGACGCGCTCGCCGTCGCTGCGGGACGCGAAGAAGGGCCTCGTCTGCTACAAGTGCAACGGTGACGGGTTCGCCCCGCCGATGACGCCGTGTGACGCCTGCGCGGATTCGCCCGGCTGGACCATCGAGCCCTACGGCATCGTGCCGAGCGTGACGACGATCACGAAGTCGCTGGGCACGCCGCCGGGGCTGGTGCGCTGGCTCAAGCAGCAGTGTGTGCTTACGGCGCTGACGTTGCCGCGGCAGGACGGCGAATCACTGGACGACTTCGCGGAGCGGGTGCTGCGCGAGGACGCAGACCGCTGGTCGAAGGACGCGATGGACCTGGGAACGCGGGTTCACGATGCGATTGAGGCGTCGCTGAAGTTCGAAACGCTGGTCGTTGAGCCGGTCGTTCGCGAAATATGGGAAGCGTGGGAACACTGGGCCGACAAGGCGCTGGACCTGAAGGTTCCGCCGGTGCTCGAACTCCCCTTCGCGACCGACACCTACGGCGGCAAGATCGACTTCATCGGCCGGTTGAAGGACGGTCGGCTGGCGATCCTCGACTGGAAGACGTGCACCACGAAGGGCGGCAAGGTGACGCCGTACCCCGAGCACGGGGAGCAGTTGGCGGCGTACAAGCGCGGTGCGTTGTCGCGCGGGTTCGCGCCCGATGTCATCGCCAACGTCTACCTCAGCACGAACGAGCCCGGCGTGGTGCATTACCACGAGTGGGACATCAACGCTTGTACCCGCCGCTGGTGGCACAAGCACGACTACTACTGCGAATCGAACAACTGGCACCCCGAGAAACAGGAGGCGGCGTAATGCCCGGCTACAACAAGGTCATCCTCTGCGGCAACCTGACGCGCGACCCCGAACTCAAGTACCTGCCGAGCAACACGGCGGTCTGCGAGATCGGCCTGGCCGTCAACCGCGACTGGCGCGACAAGGACGGCAACAAGCAGGAGGAGGTCTGCTTCGTGGACTGTGTGTCGTTCGGCAAGCAGGCCGAGGTGCTGAACCAGTACATGAAGAAGGGCCGCACGTTGCTCATCGACGGCCGGCTGAAGCTCGACCAGTGGGAGGCGAAGGACGGCGGCGGCAAGCGCAGCAAGATGCGCGTCATCATCGAGAACTTCCAGTTTGTCGGCGGTCGTGGCGACGGCGGCGGTTCGGACGACGGGACGCTGCCGGCGGAGAAGGTCGGGGCGGCGTCTGACGAAGACTACCCGTTCTGAAGGGGCGACCGATGCGGTGGCGTTGGAAGCACATATGGCCGGGGCTGCTTGTTGTCGCGGCCATTTGGCTCGCCAATGACGTTCTGTCGCGTCTGGCGGGCACGTTCTGCTTGGTCATGTTGGTGTGGGCGCAGCACCTTGTGGATGACCTGCTTGACGACACAGACGGCCTGCTACGCGATCTGCGCAAACGATGATGGGGCTTTTCATGGACACCATCACCCCCGCCGGCGACTGGACGCCCGCACAGGCCCGCAGGGTAGGCGACGGGTGGCGCTGGCTCTGCATGTACCTCGAGGACCGGCTGGTAACGCAAGAGATCGCGGACCTGGCCGGCGAGTGGATCGCGGGGCGGAAGGGCAGGACGACCGAAGCGGCAATGCGGATCGCAGCACGGAAGCTGAACAAGGTGGACTACGGCGACGCAGTGGAGGCGTTCGAGAATGCGGTCACCGGCGGATGGCAAGGACTCTTTCCGCGAACAACTGGACGCGGCGCGGGCACTGCTGCCCAAAGAGCACAGGCCGAGCTTCATCGGCGAACACTTCGCGAAAGCAATCCCCCGGACATCCCGGACGTATGAGCCGCGGAAGTACACCGATACCGAGTTCGCGGCCCTGATCGTGCAGCGGTTGAAGGATGCGGGCTGTCCCGCACGGCACGCGGAAGTCCACGCCGACGTGGACGACAAGGTGGACCGGATCATGCGGCACGAGATCGCAGTAATCCTCGGCGTGCGCGGCGTCGGCAAGACGCAGGTCGCGGTCGAGGTGTTGCGCCGGGTCGCGTTCAACCACGAGCTGGCGAGGGAGTCGGGCCGGCCCGTGGTTCGCCTGATGTACGCCCGGGCGTGGGACTTGTTCCACCGACTGAAGGGTTCGTACCAGAAGGACGGGCTGCTTGCGGCGATGCGGGAAGTGCTGGCCCCGGCGTGGCTGGTCATCGACGAGATGCACGCGGTGCAGGCGACGGAGTGGGAGCGCCACGCGCTGGAGAACCTGATCGACAAGCGCTACGGCGAGCGGAAGCGGACGTTGATGGTGGCGAACCAGACGAAGGCACAGTTTGTTGAGTTGGTGGGGGAGAGCGTCGCGTCCCGGATCGTCGAGACGGGCGGCGCGGTGGATGCGAGTCAATGGCAGAACAGGCGAGCGAAGCAGAATGGGACAAGCTGACGGAACTCTTGTGGGCGCAGATGTGCTGGGAGCAGGCGGAGTTTGGCGGCGTGACGTTCGAAACGATGAGCATTCTGTTCGGGGCACCCGTGAAGCACTCCGCTGCGTCCACAACCGGGCGCTCCGCAAGATGCGGATCGAACTGCGTGAGCGTGAAGCGGAGGAAGCCCGACGCCGCCGACGTGCTGGATGTGGTGAGGACGATAGCGCTTGAGTTCCGGGTGCAGGCCGACAACGAGCACGACATCCGGGTGAAGTACTGGTGGTCGGAGATGGGTCAGGAACTCGACAAGCTGGCGGGCTACGGCCTGGAGTCGTGGCAGGAAGTGCTAAGGGAAAGGGTGACCGCGCCGTGACCTACTGCGAGACACACAAGCGGTTCGCGTGGAACGGCGCGCAGTGCCCGGAGTGCGGTGCTGCCCAGCCGCGTGACCCGCGCACCCGCACGTTGCGGGACAGGCGACACCGGCCGCATCTGCGGAAGGCGAAAAAGGAAGTGAAGCGATGAGTGACAAGCCGAAGATCAAGATCAACTACATCGACCCGAAGCCGGAGCCGGCGGGCATCAGCGATGAGCGGATTCGGGAGTTGGCATCCAGTTTCCCTTTCCGCAGCCAAACCGACGTTTACCAACGGTGCGACATGATCCGCGACGCCCTCGCCATCGACCGCGCCGCCCGCCCGGCGGTGGGGCAGCCCACGCGCCGCCGGGAGTGCCGGCGGGATCAGGTCGGGGAGGGGGAGGTGTTCCGAATCTCGAACAACGAAAAGGAAAATGTCTACGTTGCAGGCGTTGCAGTAGATCGTTGCATCTGGCATTGCAAGCAGCCGCTAACCGACGATCGGTGGAACGAGTGTGTGATCGTGCACGTCATCGGCCGCATGGTCGGCGAGCGGGTGGAGACGGCAGTGGGACGGATCGCGGAGCAGGTGATCGCTCGGCAGCACCACCTGAGCGAGACCGACGTGGCAGCAATCGCCGCCGCCTGCATCGCCGATGGCGACCAGACCATCATCGACGTGGAGCTGTACCCATGCCCGTGACGCGGATCGACCTGTGGCGAGATGACGCCTTTCGGGTGTGGGAAAACGCCAAGGGCTCGGCAGTGTTTTGCGACCGTATTGGGCGATGGTTCTCGCTGCCGCGCGGCCTTCAACGAATGACGCTCTGCATCGCAACCGCCTGCACAGCAGACGCATACCAGATGGTGCGGAAGGAGAAATTTGGGAAGTTCCTCCTCAGCGGATTTGCGTGGAACGGTCGTTGGTACGAGTGCTTCTGTGCCTTCTACAACGCGCTGCCTGACGGTAAGCCCGCGTGGGTCTGGTTGGAGTACGAGGAATGATTAACTCCCGCCGCAAGGGCACCCGCGGCGAACGCGAGGTCGCGAAGCTGCTGACCGATCTCGGCTTCCCCGCGCGCCGCAGCCAGCAGTACAACGGCCTGGGCAAGGGCGATGTCGTCATCGAGGGCAGCGACCTGCACATCGAAGTCAAGTACGGGCAGGGCTACGGGCTGAAGCGCGACGGCACGCCGAACTACATGCTGCGGCGCGCGATGGAGCAGGCCGAGCGTGACGCGGACGGCAAGCCGTGGGTGGTGTTCTGGCGGCAGAAGCGGGAGGAGTGGCGGATGATCGATGCGGACGAACTCATATGGAAAACCAACACGGAATCGGACCGATGTTGGCTTCAGACCAGCTTGACGGAAGAAACCCGATGACCCCCGCCCGGATCGCGGAGTTGCGGGCGTCGCGACTGCGTGGCGAGTTGGCGCGCATCTGCCACGCCGCCGACCAAGCCCTGAAGGAGACCCCCGATGAGTGACCTGAAGCCGGTGCGCGCGTGGTGCCCACTCAATGATGATCGCACGGCAATGGATTACGACTGCTGCGAGAGCACGCGCGAAAGAGCGGAGGTGTACAACTGCGGTGTCGTCGAAGTCACCATCGCCCCCCACCCCGAGTATGTGGCGGTGCGGCGGGACGTGCTGGAGGCGGCACGTCGACACATCAAGCACAACGCAGCACCGCCACCTGGGCATGTGTGCTGCGGGCCGTCCAACTGCGACGCCGGCTGCCAAGACCATGCCCGCGACACAGAACTTCTCGAACAACTCAAGGAGGCCCTGAATGAGCGCTGAACGCAAACGCAAGATCAACGGCGCGGCCTTGGCGCTGGTTGAGAAGTGGGACCCGAAGGTTGCCGGCTGCTTTCGGGGCATGGTCAAGATGGCAGCCGAGTCCTGTGCCTGTGTCGCCGAGTTCACGGCCAAGTGGGTCGATGACTCAGACGTGGCCGACCACGAGTACATCCCTGAAGTCACGTTCCGGCTCCGTAAGCCGGCGGAGGAATCCTAAATGCCGAGTCTGAATGACATCCCGCAGGCGATCCGCGACGAAGTGGCTGCGGCGATCGAGCCGGTGACGTTTGCGCTGGCCGCGACGGATGTGGCCGTTGAGCGATTCGTTGACTACGGCCACACCGTCTACCCCAACAGCGCCGGCTTCGGCCGCGCCGAGGACCAGCTTCGCCGCATCGCCGAACGCGACGAGCCCGGCACCGCGCCGGCTGTCGTCTTCGCCCGCGGCACGTTCAACTTCGGCGACATCGCGCCCGTGCTCATGGCGCACGGCTGGGGCAGCGTCACCGGCATGGGCTCGCGGTCTACGGTCTGGAGTTACCAGAACCGCGGCCCGTCCGAACTGGTGATGGAACACCCGCGCCGGCTCCAGATGGGCGGTATCCGCGTGGTCGGCGGGAACATCGTCGGCAAGCGGAAGAACGGGGCGTCCGCGAACTGCCTGACCGTGTACGACCTGGACTTCCACACCGACGCCTCGCGCAAGATCGACAAGCCGGCCCTGACCGTGGACGGGTGCGAGTTGTTCATGGCTACGCACGGCCTCGCCAGCTACGGCTACCGCTGCCTGCTGCGGCTCAGCGGCGGGCACGGAGCGAGCAGCAACACGATGTCCGGCTGGCACCTCGGCGGCTGGCACCAGTGCGACCACGCGGAGTCGGCGGTCGAGATCGTCGGCAACGTCAACGACGGCCTCGCCGAACGCATCTGGCTCGGTAGCAACTGCCGCACCGGCGTCGTGTTCGCCGAGGGCCCGAACGCGATCCCCGAGCGCAACATCGTCCGCATCCGGCCCGAGGGCGGCGCCCCCGTCACGGCCGGCAAGGGCTCGAAGAAGCCGTGGGGCAACGCGGTCACGGACCTGGGCGGCCGGGTGCTGTACAGCCATGACGCCGACGCGGGAGGGCCGGAGTGATGGCGATTACGAACGCACTGGAGCCGCGTTGGTGTCCGCACTGCGGCGCGTTCTGGTCTGCCGCGCCGGATGATCCCACAGCCGACCTGCTGCGGGTAGAAACGCTGGACTGGATCGAGGTATGGAACACGCCGTGCGTGCGATGTGCCCCAAAACAGCAAGGGGCGGCCGAACGGAACGTTGTGGAGCAAGGAGGGCCGGAGTGATGGATGCGAAGGTCGAGTTCAAGTACCTCTTTGGCGTGGCTGAGGCGTGCTACCGCGTTACATCGGAAGGCATCGAATACGGCACGCTACAAGCCCTCGAAGGCGAATGGGCATTTCGCGGCAAGACCAGCGTGCCGATGCGGGTACTGGCAGCCATATGTGACTGGGTAGGCAGGCAGAGACAAGGAGGCCCCCGATGCCCCGAATCGTGACTGAGGCGGAGTTGGAGGCGTGGGAAGCGCACATCGCTGGTGGGAACACCGTCGAGTCGGGCGAAGCGAACCTCTGGCACACCGTCCGCGAGATGGCGGCGGCGCTGCGGCACGAGCTTCGCAAGGAAGTCGGCGAGACGCACTTTAAGTGCTCGGCCTGCGCCAGGTCCGTTTTCATCCTCGCCGCCCACAAGGGGGCCAGCGATGAGTGACAAGTACCAAGCATGGATCGAAGTGAACTATCCCACCAAGGACGCAGCGCACATGGCGTGCGAGACTGCCACTATCGCCATGTGCAAGGCATTCCCGGAGCTGTCGCGCGTGCGCGGCCACTACATCCACATGGGGCTGCATCCGCACTGGTGGTGCGTTACGCCAGAAGGCGAGGTCGTGGACCCGACCGCCAAGCAATATCCCGATGGCGGCATCTACATGCCCCTGCCAGACGACTTCGTGGACCCGATCGGGAAGTGCTGCGAGTGCGGCGAGTACATCTTCGATGGCGAGGGAGACTCGCAGCTGCACTTCAAATGCGAGACGGCGTACATGGCGTACATGAACGGAGCGAGGTTGTGAGCGAGGAGCGACCAGCGATGAGTGACAGGCCGATCCTGACGCGGGCGGAAGTGGAGTGGTGGAGGTCGGTTCTGGACGGCCGAACGCGAAGCTACTCGGAACCGATGACAGAGGACAAGGCTCTCAACCTCATTGACCGCCTGCTGGAGTACGCGGGGCACCGCGACACTTGCGACTGGTTCGCGCATCCGCGCGGCTCGCGGCCCTGCAACTGCGGCTACGCCGACCTGATGCGGGAGTTGGAGGGGTGAGCGAATCTGTGCACCATCGAACAGGTGCGGACCTGGAGCCTCGGCCGGGTAACGACCGCAGTAGTAGCTTGGCTCCTCGCGCCCGGTGGGTGAAGCCGGGCATCCTTTTGCTGCTCCTCACCGGCTGCTGCGGCGACCCCCGGTGGGAGTACATCGTGGACATGCACCGGACGGACCCGAACTTGGTGGAGGTGAGGCGGTGAGCGAGCGGGGCGAATTCCTGAACGACCTTGCAGAAGCCTGCGAAGGAATTGTCGATGCGTGGTTGGATGGCGAACGGCTGGATTGCGACCCGGTGTTCTGGGCGCTTGGCCTTGCGAAACGCCTGCGGAGCGAAGGGCTTCACCCGGTAGTAGACATCATGCCGGCAAGCGTCATTGTTCAACCCAACCGGCGACGGGCGGCGTTTCATCCGCAGTACGTGATTGTTGTCGGCGAGGAAGGTTTAACGACCAAGATTGGCGCGCACGAACATTATCGCGAGGTTGTTGATTGGCTGAGGCAGGATGCGCCGAAGGATCGCACCAATGACTGACCACTCCCCCCCGGCCCCCGAACTCAGAGTTCCAAGAGCTACGCCGAGGGGGATGAAGTTGTGCGGGAACTGGCTCTTTTCGCGGGCGCTGGTGGCGGATTGCTC
>FUIF01000928.1_pt1 | contig 19619 bp, 28 predicted proteins | sample 1003461 | NCBI WGS metagenome assembly FUIF01 (sample SAMEA80401918, study PRJEB19352) | marine metagenome | reverse complement strand
CGCGCGATTTTACAACTCAAAACTAAAAGGGGAATGATAGCTTTAGAACTTTTTGCTGGATCAAGGAGCTTTGGCAAAGTAGCTGAAGAGTATGGTTATAATGTAATAAGTACAGATATTAAGCAGTTTGGTAATATTGATATGGTAGGTAATATTTTAGACATACCAACAGAAACTTTTACAAAACTAAAGCCAGATATTATTTGGGCAAGTCCGCCTTGTACTTATTTTTCTGTAGCCTCTATAGGTCACCATTGGCATAAAAATAATACACCAAAAACAAAAGAAGCTCTAATAGGCGTAGCACTTGTACAAAAAACCTTAGACATAATACAATCGTGTAAACCAAAGTTTTTTTTTATTGAAAACCCAAGAGGTAAGTTAAGAAGTTTAAAAATTTTAAAACATATACCTAGGGCTTCAGTTTGGTATTGTCGCTATGGAGATTTTAGAGCTAAGCCTACGGATATTTGGAGTAATCACATTGCAAATTTATTTAACCCAGAAGGATGGCAGCCTAGGCCAAAATGTTTTAATGGCAATAAAAATTGTCATCACCAAGCTGCGCCAAGAGGGTCAAAAACAGGGACTCAAGGTTTAAAAAATAATTTTGAGCGCAGTAAAATACCAAAAAAATTGATAATCGAAATAATTGAAAGCATACAAAATGACTGAACTACAACAAACAATACACGATCAACGTGTGATGCAATATGGAGCGCACCGCGATTTAACGCCAGGCGTTCAAAGTCTAATCTACACTCTAGCATGTGTTGAAGCAGAAGAACAACAGCTACAAGAATTTTGCGATACTAACGGAACTTGCTACCAGGTAACTGGCAAAAGTGGTGATGTATATTCTAGGATGCGCCCAGAGTGGCAACAGCTAAAAGAGGCTAGAATGAGAAAGCAAGCAATTATTGCAAGGCTTGAAAATTGGATAGGAGAGGCAGCGCCAAAAGATGACGAACTATCTGAGTTTCTAAAATGAAAACTTGCACAAGCATATCGGGAGGGCAAAGCTCTGCGTACATAGCAGCTAACTATCCTACAGACTACAATATTTTTGCGCTAGTAACTATAGAAGATGCAAATTGCGCGCCTAAAGATAAAAAGCTGGTGCAACTAGTAAGTGATAAAATTGGCAAAGAGTTCATAGCTACAGCAGAAGATGATACAATACTGCATACTATTTTAGACCTAGAGCAATATTTAGGCCGTGAAATAATGTGGTTAGTTGGCAAGCCTTTTGAAAAACTAAGAAAATCTAGTTTACCGAATATAACTTGGAGGCATTGCACTGAGTTAATGAAAATAAAACCAATGTTTAACTGGTGGAAAAATAGGTTTGACGAGCCTATAGAAATGAATATAGGTTTTAGAGCTGGTGAACACAGACGTGCTAAGAATATGCTAGAGCGTTGCAACGATCAAGGTTTAAGAGCATATAACAAAACGTATTGGCAAAAGCCTTGCTTTCCTATGATAGAAGATAATATACATAGAGATAAAGTTGTAAACTTTTGGAGAGATAAGCCTGTAAGATTTGCACAACAAAATAATTGCGTAGGTTGTTTTCACAGAAACCCCTTAACTCTTAGAAAAATGTTTGATTTACACCCAAAAAAAATGGAGTGGTTTTTAAATATGGAGAAAATAAAAGGGGCGCAATGGAAAAGTGAAATGAGTTATACACAAATAAAAGCACATAAACCACAACACGAAATTAATTTTGATGATTGGGGTTGTGACACAGGGTACTGCGGATTATGAGTTATTACTACGACGAAGATGCAGCAGAGCGCGCTGTAACATTTATTGAAAAATTTTGCACCCATGTAAAAGGTGAGCTAGCTGGCAAACCCTTTATTTTAGAAGAGTGGCAAAAAGATGATATTATACGCCCGCTTTTTGGGTGGAAACGTGAGGCCGATGGATTAAGAAAGTACCGCACCTGCTACGTAGAAATTCCGCGAAAAATGGCAAGAGTAACCTAGCTGCAGCTCTAGCCTTTATTTACTATTTGCAGACGGCGAACCTGGGGCAGAAATAATTAGCGCAGCAGGTGATAGAGGGCAGGCAAATATTGTATTTAACATAGCTCAAGAAATGATTAAAAATAATAAGCATTTAAGGGCTAGAGCAAAGGTATTGCGCAATAAAGTTGAGGTAAAAAGTAGCTGGTACAGGTCTATTAGCGCAGAGGCTTACACTAAGCACGGTTTAAATTGCCACGGCATTATTTTTGACGAACTACACACCCAGCCAAATCGTGAATTATGGGATGTTTTAACTACTTCTGTAGGTGCTAGACGTCAGCCTGTTATAATTAGTTTGACTACAGCAGGCCACGATAGGAGTAGTATTTGCTACGAAATGCACGAATATTCACAGAGTTTGAAAGACGGCACTATAGTAGATGAAACTTTTCTGCCTGTTTTATACAAAGCGGATGTTAATGATAAATGGACTAGCCCAGAAACTTGGAAAAAAGCAAATCCTGGCTACGGATCAATATGTAATGAAGCATATTTTGAAGATGCGGTTAAAAAGGCTAAGAGTAACCCCTCAATGATAAATAGTTTTCTTAGGTTGCATTTAAACGTGTGGACTTCGGCAGAGACGGCTTGGATACCAGACGATATATACATGAAAGGCGCAAAAGAAATACCATTTGACAGATTGCCAAGCTTACCAGCATACGGGGGGTTAGATTTGGCTAGTACGCAGGATTTGACGGCTTTTGCTTTAATATTTAGAGATGACGAAAACGAGTGTTTTTACCTTATTTGTCACCAATTTGTTAACTCAGAAAAGGCGCACAGCAAGAAACTAGCAGCAGGAATCGACTACATACAATACGCTAGGGACGGAGACATAACAATAACGCCAGGTAATGTAACAGATTACAGAATAGTAAAGCAACATATTTTAGATGCTTGTGAAAAGTACGATGTACGCGAGATAGGTTATGATCCTAAGTTTTCAACTTATATAGTAAGCGAATTACTAGAAAATGACATAGAAATGGTGCCTATGGCGCAGAACATTACAAGCATGAATGGTCCAACTAAAGAGCTAGAAATGGAGATTATGAAGGGCAACGTTATTCACGGGGGTAATAAATGCCTTAGATGGCAGTTTGGTTGCGCTATTATTTATACAGACAATAACGAAAACAAAAGAGTTATAAAAGAAAAAAAAGAAAACAAGAAAGTTGACGGTGTAATTGCCTCAATAATAGCATTAAACAGCTATGTACAAAACAGAATAGACGGAGACGATGATATTTTACTAGATATTTTAACACTTTAAATTTGGAACTTTGATATTTTTGTAGTATAATACGCGCGCATGAGTACACTAGCAGAAAGAATCAAAGGCCTTTTCCGTTATCGTGTAGATAAGTACGACAGTCAGACAGTAGCTCAAAACGTTGGGCTGTTTCCTATGACTAAAAGCGGAGCCTCAATAAATGAAAACAGCGCACTAGCAATTAGCACAGTTTACGCTTGTGTTTATAAGATAGCTTCAACAATAGCTGCGCTAGGTTTAGAAATCTACGTAAAAAATGGCAACAGAGTAGAAGTTGCAAACGTACATCCAGCTCGTGATTTATGCGCTGTAAAGCCAAATGAAGAGCAGACACCCTACGAGTTTTGGGAAACTATTATTGCAAGCGCTGTTTTGTATGGCGTAGGTTATGCAATTATTGAGCGAGACGATAGGGGTTACGCTAACAAGTTAATTTTTGTTCATTATGTAGATATTGAGCTAAAAGAGGTACAAGGCGAGAGGGTTTACGTTGTTAAGGATTATGGAGTTGTAAGGCCTGAAAATATGCTTACAATATGCAACCTTTTCCGTATGAGTCCGATTAGATTGCACCGTGAAAACCTTGGACTAGCTAAAAGTGCTCAGGATTTTGGTAGTGAATACTTTGGGCAAAGCGGTCAAATGACTGGAGTGCTGACTTCAGATCAGCCACTAAAAAAAGAGCAAATGGATATAATCCAAGGCTCGTGGAATAATGGCGCAGCTAATGCAGGCACTAAGCTAATGCCGTTTGGATTTAAGTATCAACGTATTTCTATTGCACCAGACGAAGCGCAGTTCATAGAGACTAGACAGTTTCAAGCTCAAGAAATTTGTAGAATTTTTAGCGTACCAGCAGCTTTAGTACAACTGCCTGGCTCAGAAACTTACAACAATGTCGAGCAGCAAAATTTAATGTTTGCTAGACATACAATTCAACCTTGGGTTAAGAGAATACAACAAGAAATAGACAAAAAACTTATACCTAGTTTTGATAAGCCTGCTGTTTATTCTCGCTTTAATTTAAACGATTTATACCGCGGAGATATGAACGCTCGCGCTGGTTTTTTTACTCAAATGATGTCTTCGGGCGTTATGAGTATAAATGAGGTAAGAGCTGAAGAGGATATGAACCTATCGAAGGGGGTGACGTGCATTTAGTTCAAGTTAATCAAATAGCTTTAAACAAAATAGAAGATTACAGCGCCTCAGTATCAAACACAAATAACAATGAAGGAAGAGAAAACGACAGATCAGGAGAATAGGGAAGAGTTAGAAACTCGCGCCCATTATTCTGTAAGCACTAGCACGATTGAGGCTAGGAGCGATAGCGATGAAATGATAATAGAAGGCTATGCAGCATTGTACGACAATGAAACAAACATAGGCCCATTTAAAGAAACTATTGCGCGCGGTGCTTTTGATGACGTACTAGATAACGATGTACGCGCCCTTATGAATCATGACCCTAATTACGTTCTAGGCAGAACAGGCGCGGGCACGTTAGAGCTAGAGCTAGACGATACAGGGCTAAAATACCGAATCAAATTAGGCGAGCAACAATACGCTAAAGATTTATACGAAAGCGTAAAGCGTGGTGATATTTCACAAAGTTCTTTTGCCTTTACAATTGCAGAGCAGAGCTGGAGCGAAGATAGGAGCGTAAGAAGCGTAGATAAGGTAGCAACGTTATTAGACGTTAGCCCTGTAACCTATCCTGCTTACAAAGATACTCACGGTTTAGTAGCTAGAAATGAAGAGACTGAGCCAGAGCTAATAGATAACGCTGTAGAAGAAACTACAAGCGAAGAAATAAAAGAAGTTAAAAAAACAATTAAAAGAAGTAAAAAAATGAACTTGAAAGAGTTAAATGAGCTTCGCGGAAAATTTTACAATGAGCATGTATCTATGATAGAGAACGCTGAGAGTGAAGGCCGTGAGCTTACAAATGAAGAGGAAACTAGAGCCGACTACCTAGAAGGTGAAATTGAGCGCCTAGATAACAAAATTAAGCGTAGAAAAGCGCACGAAGATATGATTGCTCGCACAGCGTCACTAAGCGGTGTAGGTGTATCTGAAACTAAAGAAATTGACAAAATTAACAGAAGTTTCTCTATTTCAAGAGCAGTTGAGGCTACTAGCTTTGGCCGTTCTTTAGAAGGTGCTGAAGCTGAATGGTTCCAAGAGGCATCAAAAGAGTACAAAGAGCGCGGACTACAAATGTCCGGACAAATCGGTATTCCTGCATCTGCTATTTACAGAGCAGGAGCAGCAGACGATTTTCAAGCTGGCTCAGGTGACGGCTCTGGATATGTAGCTACACAAGTTCCAGGACTTATCGATGCGCTACGAACTCCAACAATGCTAGAGCGTTTAGGTGTTACTACAATTAACAACGCTACAGGCAACCTAAAGTTCCCTAGAATTTCAGCTAAGGCAGTAGGTACAGAAGAGGGTGAGGTTGACGCTTCAGCTAACTCAGGTATGGAGATGGATGAGTTGACACTTTCTCCAGTTCGTGTAGCAAACAAAACAAAGTATTCAAAGCAGCTTATTCTTCAGGGTGGTGCTGGTATTGATGCTATGATTGCTCGTGAGCTTGCAGCAGGTATCAACGAAACTATTGACAAGGCAGGATTTGCTAAGGCATCTGCCGGAGCTGGTTCTTCATCTGATAAGGACGGAGCTATCGCAGCATCTGACGTATTTGCAGCAGAAAAGGCAGTACTAGCAGCAGGCGGTGATTTATCTCGTTGTGCTTTTGTTGGTTCTCCAACAGCTATGCAGATTTTAAAGGGTGAAGCAGCAATTGCATCAATTAAGGCTCTCATGAATGACGGCAGATTAGATTCATTTAATACAATGTTTACACCTAACTTAGTAGATAGTGCAGCAGACAAAGGTGATCTTCTTTTCGGAGATTGGCAGAAGGCTATTGTACTAGCTTACTTTGGTGGTGTTGATATTCTTGTTGATCCTTACAGCGATGCAGGAACAGCACAGATTGCACTACACGTAAACAAGTTCTATGATTGTGAAGTACAACGCGCTGGCGCACTAGCTAGAGTATTTGACTTTACTTAATCGATAGTTTAAATAAATAACAAAGGGGCGGGTAATTGCGCTCGCCCTTTTTTTATCTTACAAATATGAAATTAGAAATAACTACACAGCCGTCAGGCACAGACCTTTTGCCATTAGCTACAGCAAAGGAATTTTTACGCGTAGATCATACAGATGAAGATACTACTATAGAGGCTTTGATTAATGCTGCTGTCCAGCATTGTCAAGACTATACTAATAGGCATTTTGTTAATTCTAATTTTACATTGAAGCTAGACGATTTTTACAATTGTGAGTTTTCTACTGGCCCAATAAATAGCATTACAGGCGTTACCTACAAAGATTTTAATAATAGTACTCAAAACTTACCAGCTGCTAACTACTGGTACGATACAAGAAGAGAACCAGGCCGCATACATTTTGATAATCCGCCTGACACTTACGAAGATGACTTTAACGTAGTTACTATATCAGGAACACTAGGAGCAACTCCACCACATCCAATTATGCACGCAGTTAAAATGCTAGTAGCACACTACTACGAAAACAGACGCGCAGTTATTACAACATCGGCAAATGAAATGCCGTTAGGCGTTGCAGCATTGTTAAACCCTTACCGCATTATTTCGACTAAATGAATATAGGCGCGTTTTATAATAGAATAGTAGTACAAAACTCTGTTACTGGTGCAAACGCATACGGCGAGCGCGAGTTGACTTGGAGTGATTATGCTACACTTTGGGCTGACATACAATATTCTAAAAATGCAATTGAAAATGTAAGTGGTGAGCAATACGTCAGCGAACAGAAAATTATTTTTATTATAAGATATAGTTTTAGCGCTAATCAAATAGACAATAGATACAGAATACAATTTGACAACAAAACCTATGAGATTACAGGCGTACAGCACATAGGCAGGCAAGACAGAATACAAATTATAACTAATCTGATTGAGTAATGAGCGTAAACCACCATTCTAGCGTATCGGTTGAAGGCAATAATAAGCTGTTTAAGGCTATTGATAACATTGCAAGATGGACTGACAGAGATAGTAAAAAGTTAGTAGAAATTGGCCACAAAGTTGGTAACGTCTATGCTAATTATTTAAAAGCAAACGTAAAAGATTTAGGCAAAGACATAACCGTGCGCTCAAACAAGTTTTCAAAAACTGTAGTTAAGTCAGGGCAGTTGCGTAGAAGTTCAGGAACTTGGCAGCCAGATAAAAACAGAAATCAAGTAATGTCTGGGCCTAGGACTAATAGTATAGGCAGACGTAAAACAAAAAAAAACGCTGACGGCTGGTTTGCTCATATTGTAGAAAAGGGAGATTTTGGGCCTAGGTTTGGCGGTAAACACAGAACGCAAAACACAGGCATTTTTGAAAGGGGCAAAAAAGCAACTCAATCACGTGCATTAAAATTGCAATTATCTTTATATCAAAAAGAATTTAAGAGATACGTAAAGAAATCAGCATGATAGTAGGAAAAGCTATATATAACATTTTAATAAATGATAGTGATATTTTAGGAACGGTAAGCACTAGAATTTTTCCAGAAATAGCAGCGCAGGGCGAAACGCAGCCTTACATTGTTTACTCAGTTCTTAGTAACAACCCCTCTGACACAAAAGACGATAACGGAAATATTGATGAGGCACAGGTTGAAGTATATTGCTTTCATAATAAATATAGCGATGCTATTGATTTAGGCGTTAAAGTTAGGGCAGCATTAGAGAGGAAAAACGGAACATTTGGAGGAGTCAAAATACAGAGCATTAACTACACTAACGAGCAAATGGATGTCAATCCAGAGCGCTCAATATGGGTAGCTATTCAAGATTATACAATAAGAATAAATAATAGTTAAATGGATTTTATACTACAAAATTGGGAGCCTATATTACTTGCTCTAATGGTAGCTGCTAGGGCTATCTTCTCATTAATGCCAAGCGATGCGCCTGCTGTTAAGGTGTTCGGTTGGATTGATACACTAATTACTACGCTAGTAGGCGGAGATAAAAGAAAAAAAAATAAATAAATTAAAAAATGGCACAAACAACAGGAATAATCAACGGTTCTGATTTAAGAATTATGGTTGCTGCTGAGGGCGGAACAGAGTTAATTGTCGACAATTTAACTGACTGCTCTATTTCAGTAACTAACGAAATGAAGGACAGCACAGTAAAAGCTAACGCTGGTTACAGAGCTTTACTACCAGGTATGACTTCAGCAACAATGAGCTTTACAGCTATGTATGCTACAGACTCAGCAGCAGGAACAGGCTTTGAGGCTTTAAGTGGTTTTCAACTTAACAAAACAAAATGCGAATTTTAGATTCACTCACGTAGTAGGTCAAGCAGCATCTGAAAACGCTGGTGACTTCCGTTACCAAGTTAAAGGCTACATTGAGAGTTTAGAGCTTTCAGGTGGTACTGAAGACAACGCTACTTACACTTGTTCTGTTCAGATCGTAGAAACTATTGTAAGAGAAACAATTTCATAAACTCATGGATATAGTCATTGCAGGCGTAACGTACCCTATGCGAGCAAGCATGAGAGCTTGGAGAAAGTTCGAAAAGAACACAGGCGTTAAGGTTGCTGAGGTAGATACTTCAGACATTACTTTAATACCTGAGCTTATTTTCTACTTTGTCGAAGAAGGATGTGAGCATAATGGTATGAGGTTTACAATGGATGTTGACAAGTGGCTAAGTAAAATAGAGGTAAGCGATTTGCCTTTATTAGTTGAGGCCATGACTGAGGTGATGGGAGGTAAACAAGACAAGAAAAAAAAAGCGAAGAAAGGCAAGAGCCTTTAACGTGGAGTAGGGTAGAGGAGCTGGGGCTAGGTCTATTAGGTCTAACCCCGGATTCTCTCTATTTATTAACGTTTAGGGAATTTGGCAACGCGGTTAAGGGGAAGCGAGAAGTTATTGAAATGGCAGAGCGTTCTAGTTGGGAGCGCGTAAGATGGCAAACGGCAAACCTCTTAAACGTACATACAAAGAAAGGCACTAGCATCAAGCCAAAAGATTTAGGTGTTTTTCCTTGGGAAGAAAACGAGCAAAGCAACAAAATAAACACGGGCTTTACATTATTAAGAAGTTTAGCTAATAAGAAATAGAGTATGGCGAAGTTAGGAGATTTAGTAGTTAATATAGGAGCGAACACTCAGCAGCTTAATAAGGATTTAAAGAAAGCGCGCAGAGAGATGCGCCGCTTTGGTGATGGATTTAAACAGCTAGGCGAGGACATGACCAAATCCATAACTTTGCCTATTACTGCTTTAGGTGCTTTAGCTGTAAAAAGCGCTGCAGATTTAGAAACTTTAGAAACTAGCTTTATTAGTTTAACAGGCGGTGTTGAAGAAGCAGCCGATATGATGAAGCAGTTAACCGAATTTACTGCTAAAACCCCATTTCAATTAGAAGCAGTAGCTGGCGCAGCAAGGCAGTTGATAGCTTCAGGTACTAAAATAAGCGAAGTAAACACTCAACTACAATTTTTAGGCGACATAGCTGCAACTTCTGGCAGTGAGATCAACGACATAGCTGCAATATTTGCTAAGGTTAATGCTAAGGGCAAGGTTGAGCTTGAGAACTTAAATCAATTAGCTGAACGAGGCATACCGATTTTTAAAGCATTAGGTGACGCAACGGGGTTACTACCTAGCGAACTAGGAGCTGGAGCTATAAGTGTAGAACAATTTAACAGAACGTTAAAAAGCTTTGCAGATGAGGGCGGATTTGCTAATGGTGCAATGGAACGATTGAGCCAAACTGCTGAAGGTAAATTAAGCACGGCACTAGATAACCTTAAACTAGCAGGTGCTGATTTAGTAGAAGATTTAATACCTGTTATAAAAGATATTATTGATGGCGTAACTTCAATGGCTCAAAGATTTATGAAGTTAGATGATAGTACAAAAAGACTAATTTTAGTATTTAGTGGGTTAGTTGCAACTATTGGGCCTTTATTAATAATATTACCTAAAGTAATAGCACAAACAAAAATGTTAAGCGCAACATTAAAAGGTTTAAACCCTGCTTGGCTTGCTGTTGCTGCTGGCGTTGGTTTAGCTACAATGGCTTATTCAGCTATTTCTGATGCAATACGTGGTTTAGAAACTCCACAGGATAGATTAAAGAAAACACTTAGTGAGATACAAGCAGAAGTTATAAAAACAACTACTGAGGCTAAAACACTGGTTGCTGTTTACAAGGATGAGAAAACAAGTCTAGAAGAAAGAGAAAGAGTATTAAAGAGATTAGCAGAAATTGATTCCGAACACTTTGGCAATTTATCGGCTGAAACTACGCAGATAAGAGACCTTAATGAGCAGTTAGAACTTTATATTAAAAACGTTAAGGCTGCAACTGTTGAGAAAATTTTACAATCACAGGCCGAAGACATATTTAATAAATTAGCTCAAGCAGAAATTGATTTATTTGATGCTAAGGTAAAAGTAGCTGAGGAAAGGCAGAAGCTTATAGAAAAAGGGTTAGACCCAGACAGTGATAGTATTTTATACGATTACCAAGCTCTATTCGGTGCTAATCGTAAATTAGAAGGAGCGCAAAACAGATTAGCAAGAGCAACGGAAGAGCTTAGTGAGTTTGAAGCTAGAAGATCTAAAATATTAAGCAAATACGTTGAAACAGTAAATAATGCTTCAGAAGCAAATGAGAATTTTGAAGGAGACAACAGAATCAACTGAAAAAACAGGAGAAACTACAGGTAAAACTATTAATTCTTTAAAAGAAAAAGTAAAAGATTTACGTAATGAATTAGATAATACCATAATAGGCTCAAAGGAATATAAAAAAACTTTAGCGTTATGGAGAGAAGCCACACTAGAACTAGAAGAGGCAACTTCCTCTTTGAACGAAGAGATAGCAAAGGGGCCAGCAGATTTACAAAAAATAGATTCGACACCAATAAAACAACTAGCTAACAATTACGACACTTCTGCTAAATCAATAGTTGAATCTACCGGCACTATTTTAGAGGCTTTTGACTTTACTTCTACTAGAGCTGGGAATTTTGCGCAATCAATGAATGAAGCTATTGAAGGCGTTACTCAAAGTTTTATTGAAAGCTCTTTAGATATGGTAGCTGCTGCTATGGTAGCAGGCCAGCCAATTGAAAACTTTGGGGCTAATTTAGTCGGAGCGTTTGGACAACTAGCGCAACAGCTAGGTAAAATTGCTATTAGTTTTGGTATAACAGTAGATGTTATAAAAGAGAAGTTATTAAAAAACCCTAAGTTAGCAATACTAGCTGGTATTGCTTTAGTAGGAATAGGTAAGTTAGCTTCAGCAGCAGCAGACAAAGCTATTAACGAAAATATGCCAGCTTTAGCTGAAGGCGGACTAGCGTTTGGCCCTACTACCGCATTAGTCGGCGACAATAAAAACGCAAGCATTGATCCTGAGGTTATTGCGCCCCTCTCAAAACTTCGTGATATGCTTGGCGGTAGCACTAGCGTACACGGTAGAATTTCAGGTGATGACATTTTAATTAGTAATTCTCGTGCTATGCGAGATAGAAACAGGTTTGCATAATGGCAGTAGTTTACGCAGTAAGTGAGTTTACCGATGAAAAGGGAACGGATTGGAAAGTCAAAATTGTTGACGGTACAATTAGCACAGGCGATTTAAACCATGCTTTTACGCTAGGGCCTGACGGCTTTAGGCTCACTTACGATTTGATAATTTTGATAGAGCAAAACCTATTGTTGGTAGCAGAGTACAAATTACACTATTTCACAACGACAGCTTAGACACTCAATTTAATACGCTTTACTCAAACCTAGATAGCGCAGAGGAGGGTACGTATAGAATTGAAATATACCGAGACCAGGATAGCGCTAATGAGTGCTGGTGGGTTGGCGAAATATTACCTGAGCAAACTATTATACCGGATCAATACCCAAGCGCACCCGTAACGCTAACAGCAGTTGACGGCTTGGGTAATTTAAAAGGTATAGACTACAATAATAACGGCAGTGCTTACACTGGTACTAATCCTATCACTGGACATATATATAATTGTCTAACTAAAGTTCACAGTGCTAATTTTTGGGGTGGCGGTGATATTCTTTGCTATTTCTTTGAAGATTTTATTGGTAAAGAGTACAAAGATTATGTAGGCTCTGCACAAAAGCAACAGTTAGATAATGCCTGGGTAAAGCACGAAACGTTTTACAATATTGACGATGAAGGTGTAAAGCAATATTATAATTCATACGAAGTATTAGAAAGCATTTGTAAAACTTTTAACAGTTTTATTTTTATGGCTCAGGGGCGCTTTTGGTTTGTTCCTTTAGGAGCTATTCAATCACACGGTTCTAACGGTTTAGACATAGCTCACGAAATCAGAGGAGGCGGTGTAGTATCTTATAACACTTCAGCTAACGTAACATTTAGTCAAGCATTTGGGAATAACAGCGCTGATTTTGAAAAGTTAGCAGGATGGGAACGTAGTAGTACACCAGCATTTAAAGAGGTTATAAGAACTAGAGATTATCAAGGTGATAAACCATATTTATATAGAAGCAACTATACGCCTGGAACTTTATTAAGTGATGAAGATGCAGCAAGGGAGTCAGGTACACAATTTTTAATAAGCGGACGTTTAAACTATTATACAGCAGGAATAACAGGCTACACAAGTCAGGACTCTATTGCTAGGGTTAAATTAAGTATTACTGTAAGAGTTGGCGATGCTGGTGGTACTGACAGGTATTTAAAAAGAGTTGCCACATTTAGTTCAGCAGCACAGGATTATTTTACAGTAGGAGCTGATGCAGACAATTATTTTTATTACATTCCACAATATGAAGATCCGACCTGGGACGCATCAAGTTCTAGCCGTTTAGAAATTATATGTGAACCTTTTGATGTTTCTGTAGGTTACGCTTTAAATGGAACTGCTTACATATATACAGGCAACGAGTTTACATTTGTTACGGCTGGCATACCAGCAGACGCTGACGGTTTACAATTACAGGTTGATGTAACAGCTATAGACCACGATGGCAACGCTGTTGCTGCTTGGACTAACAGCGCTAACGCTGATATATTTATCAGCAACTTAGGTATTTACAATTTTGATGGGGAGCAAGTTCAAGAATTTGGAACTGTTGACATAAAAGCTACTAATTCTGAAACTGCTCGTTATAAACTTACACAAGGGCATACGCTAATTGGTGATAAAATAAGTAGCCCTAATAACTTAGGAATAATAAGAGTCCAAAACGCAACTAGCCCCTACGGAACTTCAGCATCTTCAGAATGGACTAATTTACAAAACAGCACAAGCGGTTTTAGTATTAACGGGCTAGCTGTAGCTGAAAGATTAGCAGCTAACAAAAACAGCAGAAGAGTTGAACGTGGTACATTGTTTCAAATAAATAATACTAAATTTATACACCCTTACTCTGTACTTACTAATTCAGATGAAGGTACAATTTATTATCAAGTTACTGGCCTAACTCATATAGCTGCTCGCTGTGAATACGATTTAGAATGTATGTTTTTAAGTCGTGACATATCAGACATTACAGTAGCTAACGACAATAAACAACCTAGCAAGGGTGATCCTTACCCTACTGTTGCCATAGGTCAAAAGGGGCCAAGCACAGGAGCTGGGGGGCCAATACCATCAATAAATGAAAAGTCTGCTAGTCTTACAACAGACACTTACGGCATTACTGCGTTAAAAGTATCTAACGGCTCAAGCGGTACTTATAATTTTAGTTTACCAAATACCGCAGCTACGTCAAGTAAAATTGAACTACTAACAATAAGAGATAACGGAAACGTAGGTAAAGTAACTCAAGGTACTGACGGACAAGTTTTAGTATCAACTGGTGTATTCCAACAGTTTGAAGATTTAAAAGTAGGTTATGAGGGCGACCATACTTTAATTAAAATATTGCCTAGAGATTTTGTGGCAAACGACATAGGTAGGCCCCTAATGATAGAAGACGATGATATAGCTTCAAATGAGTTATACCTGCATTCTTTTAGTTCTTCTGATTGTTTCGCTTTTGTAAGCATACCCAAGTTTTTTACAGCTACAGCAGTAAGGATTTACGGCAGTAATACAAGTGCTAATTTTTACACTTACGAAGCAAACATAAATAGTAAAACAATAACACTTAAAGGCAGCGCAACAGCAGTAGGCTCTGAAGATAATATCACAAACGTAGCCAGCACATCAACAAACTATCTTGTAATTAGAGTTACTTCGGCAGCCAGTACGGATGAAATACACGGTGGATTTGTAGAAATAACACCAACATAATGAGTTTAGAATCGGCAAAATATACAAGAATGCACAATAAGACAGGCAGTGAGCTAACTGCTATGGAAACTGCATTTAATAATAGTAAACAAATTGATTTAACTGACTTTCCTGCTGAGGGTGCAATGATCTACCAAATCCAGAAGATGCAGGAAGAGTTAGATTATTTAAGGACTCAAATACTTAACAACAAAAACAAAGTATCTTTTGAAGGGCCAGCAACAACGTTAAGCTTTGGAGATATGATTACTACAACTAACAGAGGACGCACTACATACACTATTGTAATGACAGCTACAAAGGCTGGTGTAAGTAAGTCAATTACATTAACACTAACATAATGGATCAGGGAAAGGTTTGGGGATTAAATGCTTTATGGGCTGGGTGGAGTGCTGCAATGTTTACTGAAACTCTTACTACTATTGTAGGTTTAATTGGTGGTATTACTCTTATATGGCTTAACATAGAAGGGATAATAAATCATAGACGCAAAAGAAAATGAAATTTATAATACCATATTTATGTATAATTCTTTTAAACCTATGGAATTGTAAGTATAAAAAAATACTATATGGTAGAATAGATCTACACGATATTCTCTGCATTGTTTTATCAATTATTGGAATATGCGTTATTTTAATTTAGACGAGTTTGACAGCCCTGACTTACCTGGCTCTGGTGAGTTTATGAATCAAGATTTTATTGACTTATTAGATAAGGCTAGAGAACGCGCAGGTGTACCATTTAGAATAACAAGCGGGTACAGAAGTGAACAGCATAATAAAGACGTAGGCGGTGTACCTAATTCTAGCCACCGCTATGGACTTGCAGCAGATATATCTTGCGTTAATAGCGCTAGAAGATTTTTAATAATAGAAGCTTTATTATATGTAGGGTTTACTAGAATAGGTGTAGCAGATACATTTATACACGTAGATTTAGACATAAACAAATCACAAAATTTAATTTGGACATACTAAAATGAAAAATATAACGATAGCACTAGCTAAGCTAGATTTAACACAAATATTTAAAGACAAGCGTTTAAAGTGGAGCGCTAAACGTACAAGTGCTGGGCTTATTGTTGTTACAGCTTGTCAGCAAATAGTAGAAAACGGATGCACTTGGCCAAACGTTGCATTGTGCTTTATTGGAATTTTACCGTTATGCCTTTCATTTTTTGAAAAAGATGTTGTACCTTGCAATAAGAAATGCGATAAGGATAAGCATTAATTTTCATTAGGTTTTTTTTGTAACGACGGGGCTTAGTACTGAGTACGGCCCTTTCGTGCTTTATGCACATTTGTAAGTTAATAAGTTAATTTGTCAGTAGGACATTTAGCGCCCTATTATTGTCGTGTAATTAAAACCCTACAAAATGACATTTTTACAAAACAACTATGAGCGAGAAGCAGCAAGCTCACAATACTTAAAGCTGCAACCTAATGAATCAGCAACTATTAGAATTATATCTAACGCAGTAGAAGGATTACAAACTTTTATGGATAACAAACCTATTCGCTGGAAGTTTGACGGCGAAATGCCAAAGAAGGCTTACAAGTCTGAAGATAAAGTTAGACCTTTTGCTGCTTTTAATGTTTGGCACGTTGAAGATGCTAAGTTTAAAATTTACTCTTGTACTACTAGAAGCATATTACAAGAATTATCAAACCTTAGCGAGGTCGAGGGTGATCCTATGACGTATGATTTGAAAATTACTCGTAAGGGTGCAGGCTTAGATACAAAATACTACGTAAGAGTAGATAGCAAAGAACCATTTGATTTAGACTTATTAGAATTAGCGCAGAAGTTTAACGATAAGGTGGATTTAGAGCAGTTGTTTGTTGAGGGGGGTAATCCTTTTAACAGCTAAAGCTATGAATATACAAGACGTTAGATTATCTTTTAGCTCACTAAAGCAGTTTAGCCGTAGCCCAGCGCATTGGGTTATGTATAAAAAAGGCAGTTTAAGCAAAGCGCAGCAATGCGCAGAGGGTGGCTCACTCACTTGCTTACACTAGAGCCTGAAAAACAAATCGGATTACAAATAATAGATTGCCAAACAAGAGCAACAAAAGCTTACAAAGAGGCAGTTGCAGAATTTGGTGAAGACAAAGTGTTTACCCGTAAAGAGTATGAAGAGGCTTTGAATTTAGCAGAGTCAGTAATGGCTAACCCTTTAGCAAATAAGCTAATAACAGAGGCTACAAGCGTAGAAGATTATTTACAATTTTCACTAGATGGCGTTAAGTTTCACGGTTACGCTGACGTGGTAGGAAAGGACTACGTAGCAGACTTAAAAATTACAGATAACGAGCTAGAAAAGTGCAGCGCTGGGTGTTAGACAACCTTTACCACATGCAGCTTGCTCTTTACGCTCACGCTATTTTTAATTCTAAGGCTGAAATAAAGAACTATCTTATTACTTGCGAACCTAACCCTCCTTTTGGTGTTATCGTGTACGAGATAAGCCTAGAAATGGCACAGGACGGATTTAACCGCGCCAAGTTAGAAGTGCAAATGTTTAAAGATTGGTACAGAGGCTGGAATGGTAAAGACATACCTAAAAGCTACGATTATCTTGAACCACTTAACAAACCTATGCTCTTAGAGCTGCCAACCTGGTACAAATGAAAGAAGAATTGAAAGAATATATAAAAAAACTTTACGGCTCACAACAAGCCTGCGCTGATGCTCTTGGAGTAGATAGGCGCACAGTACACCGTTGGATATACGAAGAGCCTAAGCGAATGATACGCTACGCTGACAAAGTAGTTAAAACAGCAGACACTACTAAAATTCAGCTTATTGGTGAAATCTTATACCAAGACGAGCAGTTAAATGGCTAAGGAGTTTACAGGCGTATGGATTCCAAAGGCTATATATCAAGATGATAAACTAAGCCCTACAGATAAGCTAATTTTAGCTGACATATTTAATTTATGTGCTGAAGGTGGAGATTATTTTAAAACTAACGATACAATAGCAAAAGAGATAAATATATCTACGCCGTCAGTAAGCAGAACTATTAAAAAGCTAACTAATTTAAAATTTATTAAATGTGAATACAATGGACGATCTAGGGTAATCAAAATGATAAGCAGCCTAATCAAATTGATAAAGCAGCCTAATCAAATTGATAAAGCAGCGATATCAAAAAGATTAGATAGTAAACATAGTAGTAAACATATTAAAAAACATATTAGTAAAGAGGTTATTTTACCATTTCAATCAGATGACTTTAAAAACACCTGGGAGATATGGCTAGACGAGCGTAAACAGCAAAAAAGAAAAAAATACACAGCAAGGGGCGAACAAGCTACTTTGTATAACCTACAAAAAATATCAAACAACGATGAAAAACAAGCAATTAAAATTATCCAGCAAAGCATTACCCAAGGATGGCAAGGATTATTTGCTATCAAAGGATCAACAAACAGAAACAAGCTTGATGCTAAACAAGCACTTAGCTGGGCTAGTGGAAAATAGTAGAAACATAGCGAGAGTACATACTAGCGAAACAGCTTTTGAACACGGGTTAGTGCTTCAAACGGCTAAAAACTTAGACGGCGCAAAAACAAGGTTGCTATTGTTAGCAGAGCTAGAGCGATTAGTAAGGTCAGTAAATGCAACGCGTTCTTTTCAGAGTCAAGATGATTTACAGGATGCGGTTGATGATATTATTGAGATATTCCCTAGCTTAAAAGTAGAAGAAATATTAGTAGCTTTTAAAATGATAAGGCAGGGTAAATATGAATTATTTGGCAACCTTACAACTAACACCCTTATTAAATGTTTACACAAATACGAGTTAGAACATACTATACCACAACGCGAAAAAGAACATACTACACACCAGGGAGCTATACAACCACCACACTTTGCTATGATAGATTGGCAGAAGTTAGGTGAGATGCTAATTGTAGAGCCAGAAAAGAAAAGCTTAGAAGAGTTAGGCGGTCATATACATATTACAGCAGACGATCTAAAAGAAATTGAGAAAGCCAAAGAAGAGCATAAAAAGAAAAACACTGATTAAAAAGCTAGACGCTGCCTTTAGCCAGTATATACGCTGGCGAGATGCTGACGCTGACGGCTTAATTAAGTGTATTACTTGCGACACTAAGAAGCACGTTAAGCAAATGCAATGCGGTCACTTTATGAGTAGGCGACACTATGCAACACGATGGCACGAGAAAAACAGCGCTGGACAATGCTATGGTTGTAACATAGGTAACCAAGGCGCTCAGTATAAGATGAGCAAAGAACTAGATAAGAAGTACGGCGACGGCACTGCTGAGAATATGTATCAACGATCTAAAGAAAGTAGGAAGTACACTAATGAAGAACTAATACAATTAATTATATATTACAATAGACTAACAGATGATATGCAAAACAAACACAGCTAACACAGCTTACACTAAGGAAGAGCTAGAAGAGATAGCAGATAACATAGAGGCTTATTCAAAGTTAAGTAGAATAGAGTACAGCTATCAAGATGGCGACGACGTTTACATCTCTGATTGCACAATGACAGTAACACGTAAGGCTTGGCTTAATGCTATGCATCGACAGATATATCAACCATCAAGCACTAAAGTATATGGCATCAAAACCCCAACCGAGAGGGCGCAACAGGTATCACACCGAAAGAAAACCCCACGAGGGAAGAAAGTACAATGAGAAACGATACAACTCAAGACGCTGGCGTTCGCTTCGCCAAGCTTTTTTGGCTAGCAATCCTATTTGTAAGCATTGTGACAGACTTGCTACTGTGTGCGACCACATCACACCAGTACGTCAAGGCGGTAGCTTTTGGCATGGCCCTTTTCAAGGTCTTTGCACTCATTGCCATGCTGTTAAGTCAGGAAAAGAAAGACACGAAGGGGGGAAGGGGTAAAGAAAACCATACGGCTTAGCTAGTATA
>FUIF01017991.1_pt1 | contig 19633 bp, 17 predicted proteins | sample 1003461 | NCBI WGS metagenome assembly FUIF01 (sample SAMEA80401918, study PRJEB19352) | marine metagenome | reverse complement strand
TTCCAGATTGAGGAAACAAAGAAGGACTTAAAATGGGCTCGCGGCAAAGAACAGTCGCTCAAGTCTCTTAGTGCAGAATATTTAGCACATGAAATTGCCTCGCTTGAACTAGTCAGGAAAGTGGTATGTGATTTGGATGGGAATCCACTCCTGACGGACGACGCAACATTCCTTCTTTTTAAGCGAGAGTATCTCTCCCTACTGTATTTTTTAGTACAGGAGGTCATGTCTGAGGGCACTATTCCCGTTGATGACATTAGAGAGATTGCACGCTCAACTGAGTGGCGACTTACATGGGTTCTACAGAGGGAGAATTTATCTGATATATTTAATCGTCCCCTGTGTGATTTTAATTTAAATCATAAGTTAGTCGTTTATTGGAGTCGTATTTACGATTCTGCTTTTGAGAGCCCTGAGCCCCCTGACTCAGATATTATAAATGATAATAAATTATTTGACCAATGGTTGGCCAGTAGGGATTTAGCCAGTAAGGACGAGTCTGGCATGAGAGATGTAGACAAAGAGGCCCAAGAGCGTGGGATGGTTTTGGATGGATATTTCATTGAGGAGTGTGTATGTGGTATGAAGGCCGAAAATAAGGGCCGTGGTTTAGGAGAAAAGCTACCACACGAATCTCATTGTAAGTTTGGGATCTTCCATAACTATACCCCAGAAGAGAAGAGAGAGAAAGCAGCCATTATTTATGGGCGTAACTCTGATACCGTTAGAAAGATATTAAATCAAGAGCAAGATCGTGTGACCGATAGTGGTTATGTCGAGGAACAACATTTACGTAATCAAAAGGTACGACAGGTAATGGGCATGTCCACAAATGTAGTTAGGAAAGACAGATGAAAAACCCTTCTAGAGAACAATTGACAAAGAGTTTAGATCGTCGAATTAAGCATTTAATGATTCGTGCGTTAGAGAAATTTGAGGACTTGTTTCCCGATCTTGACGATCAGCGTGATGGACAAATCTTTAAAAGTGATTTACGTAATATGTTTAATGATGCTATCAGAGCTCAGCGAGATGAAGTTAGGGATTATGATGTTGAATATAAGCCGCTAAAGCTGGATGACAATAACATTTTATCTATGACGCGGACCTTTATGAGCTCTGTGCAGAAAATAGAGTTTGGCTTTAGGTCTGAGAAGCCGTTCATGAGGATTTATTCTAATACTGATGGTATTAAGGTATTGACATCACTCCGATCTGAAATGGGTGCTGGTGTGGTCTACTACCATGATGATAAAGTTATATTGGAGATTGTTGGCTTAGAACATACTATTAATAGTGTACTTCCTATAATGGATAGGTATAGGTTGCACAAAGATGTTAGAGATTCTTATCAGGTCTGGAGAGAGGAAATAGTTAATTTATATAGGAGTTAGGTATGGAACGTGTTTTTAAAGCGACTGATAGAACTGGTGCCGAAATGGAGTTTGAGTTAGTCTCTCCTGGGGTAGCCGAAGAAAACGAAGGTGAGCGTCAATTCCGCATCGCATTTAGTCGATGCCTCCAGGAAGCTATTTTTCCCAAAGAAAAGTTAAGGGAAATTATGCGAGAGCATGGCATGTGGACTGAGGACGACGAAGAGGCTCTCAAAAAGGTAGTGGCTCGGATTGCTATCTTACAGGTGGAACTGCGTAACGCTGAGTCGTCTGGTAATCAAGAACTCTGTGTTGAAATTGCTCAAAAGATTGGCGAGGCTCGTGCACGCATGTGGGAGCTGTTCTTAATTCAGCAGAGCGTCTACATGAATTCGGCTGAAGGTGTAGCCGAGATGATTAAGACTGAGTCAATCATGGCGGCGTGTACACGGATCAAAGCTACTGGACAAAGGTATTGGAAGGATTATACCGAGTACGTTCAGGAGCGAGACGAGAATAAAGTTTCAACGGTATATGCTACCGTAGTATCTGTACAATCTAAACTTTTAGATTCTGTACGCGATGATCTTATGGGGGACTTCCCTGAGAAAAGATATTTGGAACATGTTCAAGAGCAAATGTTAGATCGTGAGATTCAGGAGGAGGTTGCTAAAGAGTTAAGGAGCAGGGTTAATAAAAAGAAGAAGGTTACCACCACTAAAAAGAAGACTACAAGAAGGAAGAAGAAAAGTGTGGCAACTAAAACTAATACGTCCGGCTGATTCTTTTGAAAAAGGATTTAGGGAAGTTTGGAGATTGGCCTTATCTGATTTAGCCAAATGGGCTAAGGATGATTTGGTCAAGATATTGGTTTATGGTGGAGAAGGGGTGCAGGGCATCTCTGACACTGAATTCTTTAAGTTTATTTCTAGTGACGATGGACGAGGTCAACTTGGTATCAATCGCGATGATCCTGATAAACTCTTACAAGCATACTTAAATACATTTCATGTTGCTTTCAATAACAACATGCTCATTATTAAGTTTGGCGAAACAGCTAAATTGAAAATGGGTACTCCACACCCTCGTGCTGGAATTGGACACCTTCATGTTAATTCTTGGATGGAGTTTGTTGTTGATCAAGTTAAAGCACAACAGGGATATGTGCCCAAATCTGATATCCCGAAAGAATCTCGCAAGTTCATTAGCCTAAGGGACGCAACCGGCGGACTCATGCTTCCCGAAGGTGTTTTTGGTAGTGCTGGTTTTTGGAGATTTCCTACGCAGTTCGTAAACTATGATGCTAAGTGGCTGAGTGCGAATAGGCAAAAGATTCAAAATTTAATTGTTAGAAAAATGGTTTCATTTCTTAGAGAACGATCTAAATGATGGCTAGAAAAATACAATTAGATGGCGTTTTAAAGCTTGTTGATGTACAGGTTGATCCTCAGGTCTTCCAGAAGATTAGTCGTTCTGTCGCCGGAATGCCGACTAGTCTTAAAAAGACAAATGACCAACTCAAAAGTGCTGCCGGCAATGCTGACAAGCTTAATAGTCGACTAAGAACTACCACTCAGCAACTCAGTCAAAGTGAGCGTGCCGCTAGGCTATTCCTACAGAGAATGGCTCAGTTCGCTATTCTATTGCCTACGTTCGCCACCCTCAACCGATCGCTCCAGGGCGGCGTCAAGTTCTTGTTAGACTTCGATAGTGCTCTAAGAGATATTGTTCGTATTGATATCTCTGGTCTTTCGGATCGTATTGAAGAGGTTGGTGACGCTGCATTAAAAACCGCTCGCGACTTCGGTGTTAGTGCGATTGAAGTCTTGAACACGACTCGTATCTTCAAGCAGGCTGGTTTTGACATTGAGGAATCACAAGAGAAAGCTCGTGCGGCTATCTTGGCGACTCAGGTTTCTACGCTCAACTCTGCTCAGGCGGTTGAGGTTTTCATTGCTGCTCAGAAACAGTTCGTTGGTGAGGGTGAAGATTCGATTGCTGTTCTAGATAAGCTAGCCAAAGTAGAAGATGAAGCTGCCGTTAACGCTGCCGATGTAGCTGAAGCGTTTAGAACTGGTGGTAACGCTTTGGCCGAGTTCTCTCAGAGTATAGATGACTCTATTGGTCTTATTGCTGCTCTTAGAGAGCAAAGTCGTAAGTCAGGTCGTGAAATTGGTACTTTCTTCAAGACCATTCAAACTAGAATTTTTGCTGCTGGTGAATCGAGATCTGCTCTTGAAGCACTAGGTGTGACGGTTCAGAATTTAGACGGTAGTTTGCGTCCCACCCTGGACGTTCTCAACGACCTCAACGATCGATTTGATTCTCTTACTCAGGCCCAGCAAGCTAACGCCGCTAAGGCAATTGCTGGTATTCGTCAGTTTGAATCTCTTTTGGCTACCCTAAACTCTTTGGAGCGTGCTAACGAGCTAGCCGCTTCTTCTGCCAATGCCGCTGGTACTGCTGAAGATAAGCGTCGTATTACTGACGAAAAACTAGAGCGTCAGTTGGGTAAGTTGATTGCTCAGGGCGAATCTTTAGCTGAGGCCGTGGGTGATGCTGGATTTGAGGATGCTCTCACTGGAGCACTCAAAGTTGCTACGAAGCTATTAGAGTCGTTTACTGGTATAGCGAATATTACTGCTGACATTGGCGGAAACCTCACTCCACTTCTAGCCCTAGGTGGCTTGACCTTAGGTAGAAGATTTTTTGGCTTGAGTAGAAATGGTGCTCCGGGTGGTGCCGCTGCTGATGGACAGGGTGCAGCCGCCGCTGGGGCATTGGGTAAGCAAGCACAACAGGCCATTGATCCTCTTAAGACACAATTAGCACGTCTTGGTGCCATTGTTAAGTCGTCTACCGCTGTCGTTGGTACGTGGACTTCTAGTGTTGCTACCAATCTTAATATTACAAATAGACATGGTATGCAGATCAATGCTGACAGTCAAGCATTGCAAACTCATATCAATGCCATCAAGAGTAATGTTAATGCACTAAAGCAATCTGAAGCTGCTGCTATCGCCCAAGGAAAAGTTACCGGCACGAATACTACTGTGTTGCTAGGCCTTTCATTGGCTGCGGCAAGTTTACCGGCAGTGTTTAAGTCCATTTCTGAGCAGTTACGAGGCACGAATAGTGGTTTAGGTAATTTCGGTGCTGATCTATTAGATGCTAGTGAAGGTGGCGTGTCGCTGGCCGCACAGTTTGCGGTTCTTGGTCCTCAGGCTTCGGCTATTGCGTTTGCCTTTGGCACTGTACAGAATGCATTATTAACCTCTATCGACGCTATCAAAGAAGAAACTAAGGCTAGAGAAGAATTAAGACAACAGCAGTCAACTAGAAACAATAGAAGCCAGCAGATTTCTAGACTGACTAGTGGTACCGCTGATGGTGGTGAAATACAGGAAGCGTTGATTGATTCCCTAGTTAACGCCGTTACGGACCAAAGAGTTGGGTCAGAGCTCGCGGCCGGTATTCAAAAAGGATTCCAGAACTTCTCAAGAACCACAGAAGATTTTGCTGATGCGGCAGACGTCAGAGAAACACTACTTGGTAATATTTCTGTTCTAAGAACTTTCGTTCAAAGAAATAAAGATTATATCGCTGGTATTGCCGATAGCAATGATAAGACTGCTGAGTTTGCAGAGCTGTTAGATATCTTAGCTCGTGGCGAAGCGAGCGACGTTGGTACCGCATTCAATAGACTACTTTTAACTCTTGGTGCTGTTACTCCTGAGGTTAGTAAGATAACTGGGGTAATCGAAGAAATTCCCAAGAGTTTCAAGGAGTTCGAAAAAACTAAAGAGGTTACCGACTTTGCCGAGAGGATTAGAGATCTTTCTCTCGAATTGGATTTAGCACAACTCGGTCCGGATGCCTTGTCTGATTCTGTTGTGCGTATGACGCAAGAACTTATGCTTTCTGAGCGTACATTTGAAAATACCCAACGTGGATTACGCAATGGGCTTGGTAAGCTATTCTCTAGTTTAGATGAATTCAGTGTTGGACTGAATGACAATGGTGTGTCTACTGCTGAATTTTTTCAATACGATTAGGGATGGGGTCTTGTCATTAGATCCGGCCGTCATTAAGCAGTTTAATGTAATTTTATTGCCGATCTACCTCCTCAGCAAAGAGAAGCCGCTAAAGAGATTCAAAGTATCCTTGAGGAGCAGCTTAAGAACGAGATTGATATTACAAATAAACGTAATGATCTTCAAGATGAAGTTAATTCAAGACAGCGTGCTTTACTAGCCGCTGAAGCACAAGCTGCACAAAATGCATTTGCTGCTACGGAAAAGTTTAACGCTGAGCTTGCTAAGTTTGGTGATGCTGTAGATAAGGATGTTTTGTCGGCGTTCCAGAATATTGGCTTAGAAGACGTTGATAGCGTTCTGAGCGGCAACTCTGATCTGAGTGCTGGAATTCAAAATTTGATTCGTAATGCTTTTGGTGATCCTTTAACTAAAGCACAGAATGAGCTTACAAACAGTGACCACTTCTACACAAGCTGAACTGAACATTCTCAGTAAGCGTTTGGAAGATGTCAACGAGAAGATTCAAGATGAGTCTAACGCTTCACAGATGGCTTCGCTAGTTACACAAAAGCGTGCAATAGAGCTTGAAATGGAAGAAGTTAAGCAGCGTTCCGCCGTGCAGGCTACTGAGGCTAAAGTTAAAATTTTAGAGGCTGAACTCGATGCTGCCGAAAAAGCCGCTGAAGCTGAGGCAGAGAGATTAGAGTTACTAGAAAAATTGGCGGACGCCTCTAGGGAGTTTGCTAGAGATCTTAAAGAGATTCAGAGAAACTTTAATGATTTTGCGGATCAGAGATTTGCCGATCTTCTTGAAGAGGAGGCGAGTGCCCGATCTGATCTGAAGGATGCTCAACAAGGAGTTTTAGATTCTACTCAAGGATTGCATGATGCTTATCGGGACTTGATTGATGCACAGTTATCGTTTAATGGTGCCATTGCCGAAGCTCGTATTAAGAGCAATCTGCTTGCACGTGATATTGGTGCACTGACTGGAGATGTTGTTACTTTCGATCAAGGACTTAACACTTTAGGCAATGCGTTTACTAGCGTTCTCAGAGATTCGAACATCACTCTTGAAAAGCGTATTAGTCTAGAGCGTCAGTTAGCCGAGGAAACTCTTACTTTCTTACAACAAGCTAGAGATCAAATTGTTTCTGCTGGCATTGGTATCTTTGGTCAAACTGGTGCCGAGAATCAAGCGTTAGGCAGAGGTATTGAGGGATTAAAGTTAATTGCAGACCAATTGGGTGGATCTTTTGATGCGTTCCTGAATTTGGGTCAAGGTGAAATAGCTGAATTATCTAACAATCTACTGAACTTGCCGGTTGAATTCCGTCAGCAGATCCTGGATGCGTTGTCATTCCTACCCAACACTACCAATATTGGTGGCTTCTCAGTAGATCAGTTGCGTCAGGCAATTGGACAAGTTGGTGCGGGTATTGCTCCCGAAGCCGGCCTGCCTTCCATTGAAGAGCTTAATGCTTCGCAGGTTGAGCAGCTAGAAAAAATTACAAGAGTTAGCTATCAGAGATGCTGAGCTACAGATTTCTCAAGTGATTCAAGCACAGGAGGCGTTATCTGTTGCACAAGAGCAATTAGAAGCTGCTAAGATTTTAGAAGAGAGAGCACGTGAAGCTCTTGGTGAAGTAAGGGATGCTGTCTTAGAAGAGGCGGCGATTCTTGATATTGGTATACAGAAAACGACCGAACTCTTGAATGCCGTTGTATCAGCGGAAGATAAAAACACCCTTCTGTCTATACAAAAAGAGGCCGAGAATTTTGCCGAGCAGAATAGGGTATTTAGAGAGATCGGTGACAATATTGTAAGAGGTGTCTCTACGGCTATTGGTTCTAGATTAGCTGTCCTAGAGGCTGCCGCTGCCGTCAATGGTGCTGCTGGATTTATTCCTAATGCCGCTGGTGGACTATCACCCAGGGAGGCTGCTGGTCTTATCAGGGCGGCCAAGCGTGAGAAGTCGGCAATGCCGGCCGGTGCTGGTTTAGTGGTGGCTAACGATACTGAGGCGATTATTCCTATGAGAAATAAGGGATTTATTCCCAATTTCCAAAATGGTAATTTGAGTCAGATTGGTGCTGGCGTATCGGCGGTTAAGCAGATTAACGAGACCGTTGTTGCGGCTATCGCACGCTCGGTAACTGATGCGTTGTCTGATCTTACTACTGGTGGCGGCGACACAGAAGATCTTTTGCAAGACATCATTATTCAACTAAGTAGTATTGGTGATACATTAGAGTCTGTGAATGAGAGTAATAGTGCTATTCAGTCAAATACGACCTCGACCGATGGTACTGGTACTACTGCCGTCGCTGCCGCTCAGGATGTTAGAATTTCTCTTGACGTGAATCAAAACAACACTCTGTCGGTTACTGGTCTAGAGAATCTCAGAGAGCAGTTGCGTTCTGCTGTGCTTGATACTACAACAGAACAGGTGAATGAGCAGTTAGAGGTGCTTCTGTCTGAGTTTGATAATATTATTGTTGCTCTTCAAGAGAGAGGAATATTAACTTCATTCGGGCAAACGAGGTAAATTATGACAGTTTTATCAGAAACACAAAATCCGCCCGTAGCCGCAGTTAAGGTTTATTATGGTAAGCCAACTGAGGGTGGTTGTCTATTGACCCCTGCACCCTTGGTGGACTGGACTGTAGAATCTCAGTTCAATGACTCTGGCACGAGAACTTCTGATTTAAATCGTATTACTCTAACTGGCACGGTACTTGTTGTTCCCTCGGGAAGCTATGAACAAATGTATACGAAGCAAGAAGAGCTTCGTACTGCTTTTGCTGTTGATAATAAAGACTTTGTGATTGTTGCTGGCCCCGGCATAAAACTCTGGCAGAAGATACTGTTATCTGTTCTGGACTCACTCCTAAAGTGGTGAGTGTGAATGTGCCTGCTGACACGCAAGTTCAACGCATAGATTACACCATTGAATTAGAAGACTTGGTTGCGTCTTCTGGCGTGAGTGGTGTTACTTCTAGCTTGTCTAATCAATGGTCTTTTAGAGAGGATCCTGATAGCTGTACACTACAGGTAACTCATCAAGTCAGTGCTGAAGGACCAGATGGAGAATCAGATAAATTTGATCAGGCATTGAGGGCAGTTAAGCCGCTTCTTGGTATTAGTAATTTACCGTTACAGTTGCCGTGCTTTGCAGAGCCTAATGCATCTGGTTTATTTGGGATGACGCATCCTTCCGTTGCCACGGGGGGACCAATCTTTGAAGTATCTGTTCAGAGAGAAGAAACGGCCGACATAGCTAATGGTACATATTCTGTTACAGAAGTATTTACTATAGTTAGTGGTGTTCCATTTTACTTTACTCAGCGAACGTCTTCTTTTGAAGAGGACCCTGGGGGTATAGCAACTGTTACCATTGCTGGTACTGTTCAAGGCCTGGGAAGAACTCTGTCACCCAGTTTTGGTGAAGAGGGTGGGTTCGGTTTTGATCGAGCACAGTCTGGATTCCTGAATCACGTTAAACCTCAATTGAAGTGGGATGCTTCTGGTGTTTATGTTGATTATAAAGAGGGAACGACCAGTAGTGGACTGGCAATCTTTAACCCTACGGCATTTTCTATATCTGAAAACAGATGTCGTGGCACAATTGATTTCTCCGTAAGTTATACAGATGATCCGTCGGCCAACCTACCAAGCGGTATCGTTAGTAGAACCTGTTCTGTGTCTTTTGTTGAGGCTGTACGTCTCCAAGCAAGTCACGCCATTCCTTTCAGAAGACTAGGTAATATTTGGCAGGATATCAAAACTCCTACTGAAGGCAGTATTTCTATCAGTTGTCAGGCACAGGCTAAAAATACTGGAAATACGACCGTTGATACTAACAGGGCTATTGAAGCGGTACAGGATGAAATCAATAGATTAAAGTCTATTCACGCAAACCCTGCTAATTATATTAATTTACGTATTACTAATATTAGTCCGCAATTTAGCGAAACAGACCTCACGAGCAATGTTACTGTTGACTTTTCGTTTACGGTCGATCTTGCAGAAACTCCGGACATCAATTCGGACATCACCTTGAGGACTTTGTAAGATGGTTGACTTTCCCGCTGTACAATTCATTGAACAGGATATTGCGACAGATCCGTCTGGTTCGCGACACCTACTAGACACTGGTTTTGTTAGAACGCTCGGAACTGGTGCTGGAGAAGTATTAGATTTTGGACAAGTAAACACTACGGGTTCCGGTGCTATCAGTACGACCAAGCTTACATATGCAAGGGTGAGCGACCTTGGAGATGCAAGTGGCGTGTTTAATATGAGATTCTTTCTTACGAACACGACTGCCTGGAACCAGGGTACATATAGGTTTTTAGAGCGTAAAACTTTACATTTTGTTCCAAGTTTAGAGTTAGATTCTGGTAATGAGAATACACCAGTCATTATTCCAAGCATTCAAAATTTATCTGGTACGATAAAAATTCCTGAACTACCCACTAGGTTCACCTTGGATGTCTGGTATTATAGATGATGACGCTAGCCAATATATTATCTAGCAGTAGAGGCAGGAGTCGACGTTCCTGTTGGTACGTATGGTGGTGCCGGAGCTGGCACCTGGAGATATAGATTGATGTACGATTTTTCGTGAGAAAACTGGGTAGAAGTCGGTATCAATGTAGTATTATTAAAGTGGAGGCGTAATCATGACAAAACACACACATGATCGAACATTCTTTAATGTACTAAATAAGTCTAGTTGTTATTGGGCTGGCTTTTTAGCTGCCGATGGATATATCTATCCACCGAACGGTAATATTCGTATAGGCCTTTCGAGAAAAGACCATGGTCATATCGAGAAGTTTAAGTCCTGCATAGGTTCGTCTAGTCCTGTTAGGAAGATTATGACCTCGAATAAATATGAAGCATCTCAAATTGATATTTATGGTGCTTACGAATGTCAAACAGCTTTAGAAAATCATTTTAATATTTCTCAAGCGAAAAGCCATACACTTCAACCCCCCAATCTTCAAAAACGTGAACACATACAGCATTTTATTCGCGGCTATATGGACGGCGATGGGTCTATTTCATATAGTGGGTCTGGCAGAAATAATCATTGGACCCTTTCTTTTGTGGGTACAAAAGAAATACTTACCTGGATTAAACAACAGGTTCAGGAATATGTTACTGATGTTGGTGACCCATCTGTTGTATCTTGTAGCAATACGTATCAATTAATTTTTGGTGGCTGGCAGGTACGTCCGATTTTAAAGTGGCTTTATTATGATTCAACTGTTGATATTTATTTGGATAGAAAGCGTGATAAATATGTGGAAGTTTTAAAATTCTATCCGCTACAAAAAAGACAGTATTCATCAAAATACAAAGGAGTTACTTATTACAAGCGTACTGGTAAATGGATGGCTGAGATTAAACATAATAATAAACGCTACCATCTTGGAACCTTTAAAACTGACTGGGCTGCTGCATTAGCTTATAACACAAAAGCTAAAGAGTTGGGTTTAGAAGATCGTTGTTATCAAGTAGAATGGCCAACTAAATTAGTTTCTAATCCTGGTGTTGATTTGAAAAATTATGAATGACGAAATTATATTGCCCAAGGTCAATGACAATTCTGAGCCCTCTTTACCTAAAGGAGTGCGTGCATTAGTATTACAAAACAATATTATATTTGTACACAGAGTAATGGGAAAGTGGATGCCTGTAGATTCCACGCTCCAAGAAGAATTAAGAAATAAACATGTCAACCCAGGTTCCGTTAATTAGGATTTTTGAATGGGATGTTTCTGAGCCATCTAATCCAGTTGGCACGAGACATATTCCCGGAGGACACCCCGCGTTTAAGCGTATGGTGGCTTCGGGCTGTCAAACATTCGATCCTAATAACCCGTCTACGACGTCTGGCACGCTGATTTTTGAAGATGTTATTTTTAATCTAGTTGACAATACTCCGTCGCACATTGAATCGAAGGTCTCGGCATTAACTTTTAACATTCTGGGCAGCGGCACGGCGGCATCTGACCTTAAACTTTACCTAGTCGATGATTCTGTTTTTCAAGCTAGCCGGGATGTCGGATTGGATGCTGGTTTTGTTCAGATTGTAGGTAGTGGTAATTCTTGGCAGTATCAGGGTATCTTACCCTCTGGGGCCGGCACACGGCTCTCTACGACTATTCCAACGTTTCCTAATGTATTTAGAGAAGACGGTACGGCTGGTCTTGTTGGTGAGGATGACCTTAATTCTTCTGAATTTGTGTACATGAACGTAGTGATTCCTCTTGGCAATCCTTTAGGGGATTTTGGGGTTTGTGGCTCTGGATTATTGAGGTTTGGTTTAATTTTTAATTTCTGGTGTAATGACTTTATCCTTGATATTGGCTGATTTAGTGTACTAATTATGAGAGGGTTTCCCTTTTCGAACGTTCGTTAACTTTTAGGAGGTATTAGAATGGCTACATTTAATGCTACTTCCAGTACTAACAACGCTAACCAAGTGCTATGGAGCTATAGCACCAAATTAACGTTCCATACGGATCGTGAGTCTGGCAGCTTCGCTCGTGGTGCTGAGGTTACGACCTCTTCGGTCAACAACCTTGGTGTTGGTGTTTCTGCTGGTGATCCGTTCACTTTACTTAGCTAATTTAGCCTAAGTAGTTGCGGTTAAATCTCTAAGCCGTGCCTTTTGCGAGGTGCGGCTTAGTGTATTTTTATATGAACGTAGTCATAGTGACTTAGTTCTAGGTGCAAGGTAAAACATAATGGCAAGAGCTTCTTTTGATGCAGAGGGCGATACGGGTCTTCTGACAGTTACTACTCATTTTAGTGACACAGTCGAGATTGCTTGCGAAAAGCAAGAGGATGAAATCTTTAGACTGGGTGGTACGGCTGTGCACGAAGTTATGGTGTATGAAGGTCTTGTTTTAAAATTACCATCCCTGCCTCCGCATGCTCAGTTTAGAGCCTTTCGAAGCGAAAAACATTACTTTGATGGCGTTGGTATACTGTCGAGTGAAAAATGGTCTGATGCCAATCGACACTGTTATATCACTGAATTCTACCCCATTGACATGGAGGGGAAGAGGCCGTCATGGTTTATTAGCAAGCGTCCAATAAAGAATGCTAATCATTTATTTGTTAATTTGGATGTACTTGACGGGGGCGGTAATCTCATTAAGAGATATCGAGTTAGTCCTTTTACCGGCGAACATAAGGTGATGTATGTCTAGTCTCGTTGGCGATGGTGCACTAATTGGTTTTTGGCCGTTAAATGAGCCCAGTGGAGCTCCGTTCTTTAGGAATTATGCAAATAATACCTTCGGACATAAAGCCAGTGGGGTTTCGTTTAATCTGCACGTTCACCAAGCTGGCCCGAATGCTAACGAAGAGGCTATGTCAAATTGGCCTGGTACGACCACGATTTTCAGTGCTTCGTCGGGAACTAACTTTACAGGCCTACAGCTTCATGGTCGCTATCTGAACGATGGCGTTAATGCCCAAGAGCACGCTAAAATTTTAACTATTGGTAATGGTTCGGTCTCTACGAGATTTTTGACTATGCCTCCGGAAATTGCTCAAAGTGGATTTACTGTTGGGCTTTGGGTTTTGCCAAATAGTGATGGAGAGACTGGATATCCCGAAACGGCTATCAATGGCAAGAAGACCCAAGGATTTGCCAACGCTCTGTTTAGTCGTGGTGAGGATGACTTCGGTTGGCATTTAGGTATTTCTGGTCAGCTTACGGGTGGTGCACAATTTACGTCTACGGAGTTTGGTGGTGATCATCGTCTCGCTGGATATGTTCTTATTACTCCGTCGACGACAGCTAATCCCGTTACGGATGCTGCTGGTGAGATTTTAGAGACTCCGATTGAGGCTGGTCGATTTACGCATTTAACTTTTACGTATAGATATATTGACGGAACGAATAATCAAGTAGCTCTTTATAAAGACGGTCGACTGGAAGCCAGTGGCACAACCAATAGAGATATTACTCGTGGTGGCGATACTGATTTCTTTGATGAGCTTATTACTATAGGTGGTGCTCCTGATAACGGCAGTGTTGGTGGTGGTGAACTAGAATTCACGACTGGCTGGAACCACTTAATGTCTGGTGCTTATTACTTTAATAGAGTTTTGCACGAAGGCGAAGTTCTTGACATGCACCAATGCGGTGGCATGCAGCCCGAGTTGGGCTTGCAGCCGGTTGGTCGTCCAGTACAGTTTGATGATCCTAATTTGTTAGGATATTTTGGTTTCTCTACTGTAGGATTTGAAGACGCTTCCGCCAATCATCGTCCGCTTACTGGTCAGTCAGATGCCGGCGATAGAGATATCTTGATCATATCTCCCGGGCCATTCGGTAGGGGTGGTGTGTTCAGGGATGATGGTGGTGATAAGATTATTGCGTCCAGTGGATTGACATTTGCTTTTGCAAGCTCTCCAAGTTGGACTCTATGTGCGAGAGCCGCTTTCCCAAGGGGGGCGGGTGCTACTCAATATACTCACAACATGCTTATGAGCATGGGTTCTGCTGATGACATCCTTAATCCCGTTATTAGTAATTCTACCCTGGGCATGCATATTTCTTATGATAGCCCGACGACCAATGATCGTATTTTTGCTCGCGTATACCCCGTTGGTGACGAAGCTGCTGAAGAAGTCATTGTTCAAAGTTCTGATGGTATTATTGGCGAGCGTATTACCACTCATGTTTCACTACTTTATGATAATCAAACTAAGGGTTTAGCACTTTATCTAGACGGAGTATTAGCTGAAAGCGGCACCCTAACTAATGCGTTATATCCTCACTTGCTAAATCTTGCGGGAAGTGGATTTCCGTTGATGTTCGGTAATGCGGTCTTAGACCAAGATCCGTTCACAGTTGATGGTGTTGGTGGTCTGGATCTTTCTATTTTTGAGATTGCATTATTTAGTAGACCACTATTGCCAGATGAGATCGAGTTTGTTTATTCGAGTGGTGTTGTTGTTACTCCGCTTGAGAGAACGCCGCATGATCCTAGATTAGCTGCATATTGGCCTTGCGACGACTTCAATGGTGATGATGTTATTGTAGCTGATAAGGCGTCTTGTTGGCAAGAAGTACCAGCACATCTTTTGTTCTCCTTGTCTGATGGTAAGTGGAATACTATAGAAGGCTTAGATACTCAGGGGCCATGGTTTACTTCTGATCCATTTAAGACTCGTACTTTACCACCTGAGCTTAGTAGTTTTGGTAACTTAGGTATTACGTCGGGTGTATTTAGCGTTTTAGGTGGGTCAACGGCCACACTACCTCAGAGCATCAACGATGATGCTACGTCCTCATTTGCTAATCCTATTGCAAGACTGAGGGTGAATCCAGAGGATCGGGATGAAAAATGTAATAGTTATCTAGCAGAGTGGCTATTCAGTTTTGATGTAACGCCCAGCGGTAACATTCCTCAAATCACAGTTTCCAGCAACGAGACTAATAATTTCAATACTGCGATTTTTGAAGCTGGTAATGGCGTTGACTTTTTTAAATGTTGGTTAACCACTATTAATGCTGGTAATGCTGATCCTGTTGGTACTGATGCTGGCTTAGGTCCTTCTGGTGTTAGTATTGTTTCTATGCTGAAGATGGTAGTATTGCCGACTCAGAGCCTCTTGCTTCTGGAAACTTGACGTATGGTGTTCCTAATAAAGTTGCTCTCCATCTTCAATGGCAGTCTCCTTATACACAAGCCGTAACAGCTAGTACGGAACCATTTACTCTTACTCTATATGTGGATGGAGTATTTGTTTATCAAAGGAGTGTGTCTTCCACTGTAGCAAATATGTGGAGTGATGCAAACACCCCGGTATTTCTACAGACAATTTCCTATGGCAGTTTGGCGGCAGGGCTATTGATGATAGTGCTGCTACGGTAAATACTATCGATACTGGATTGGGAGAGATTTATCTTCGCAATATATTTGTAATGAGAGGACACTTCTCTCAGGATGATATTCAATTCTTATCTACTTCTGGTATACAAAACAATTCGCCCTTTTCTAATTATAACGCTACAGGCGATAAGACGTCTACTCAGGTAAGTACTGCTGACTCTGCACTAGAAGGATATTGGAGATTTAGTGGTGGTGCCTCTGGTGAGCTGGATCTTAGTTTGTCAAATAATAATTTGGTGCCCCTTGCTAAGCAAGCTGTTGAGGATGGCACATTAACAACACTATTAAGAGAGGCTGCTGATAATTTAAGATTCTTGCCAGGTCCGCTTGAAAATTCTGATTTAGGAGTGAAGTCAAGTGGCATTACTTATGCTGCCGATGAACCTCCTATAGCTGATGCTATTAGTCCTTATGTTGCATCTGGAACTGTGTTTCAAAGTCCCAACGCTGACTTTTCTATAGGATTTTTATATTGTAAACGAGAAGACGTTCCCAACAATCAAGTGAGAACGGTTTTAAGTTACGGCACTATACCCAGTACCAATACCAACACGACAAGAGACGCCAATTATGGCTGGGCTATTGTTATGGATACCGCGGAAAATGTATTCATGAATATGGCTCTGAATGAAGCTGGTAGCCCAGGTAATATGTATCTGGCTAATATTGGTAATGTTGCTAGTAGTGGTCAAATAACGGCTGGTGCTTTTAGGGCAAATAAAAACAATGGACCTGGATCATCTTATGAAGGCTTTAAAGAGGGTAACTTTAGTTCTTCTCATCCTGATGCCTGGAATCACTATTGTTGGACGTTTGACGCTAGTGCTGGTACATTAAGTTGTTATTTTAATGGTGAGTTAGTTGACAAAACAATTAATCCAGATTTGGTCAATGGTAGGTTCACGGTTCAAAATCCATTAGATCCGTCTGCTCGTCTCATTAGTATGCTCATGTATCAACAGAGTCCATGGGACTGGGGAGATACTGATTTTGCAGATTTTGATTGTTATTTAACTGATCTTTGTTATTTTAGTAAAACTCTTACTGAGCCAGAAGTAAGATATATAGCTAGAAATGGAATTGATGCCGCCGTTGGTACGCCCACTAGTGGAGTTATTGGTGGTTTTGTTCATGGTCAGGATACTGCTTCAGGAGTTATTGGTGGTTATCAGCAAGGTCTAGATACAGCTTCGGGCGTTGTTGGTGGTTATATGCCTGGCGGCTTAATAGCTTCTGGCATCATCGGCGGCTATGTTTCTGGTGTTGTTTTTGGAACGGGCACTATTGGTGGTTTCGTTCGTGGTCTTGATAGTGTTTCTGGCATCTTAGGCGGCTATGTTCAGGGTCTTGATATTGGATCTGGCTTAGTAGCTGGTTATATTAGAGGTCAAGAGGTTGGATCAGGTGTTTTAGGCGGTTTACTATTAGGTGGCACGGTTGGTTCTGGCATCTTGGGTGGTCTAATTAATGCTTCCGCCCTGGGTAGTGGCTATATAGGTGGCTTTATTATTGGCGGCCTTGAAGGACGCTTAGAGTTTGATGCCGGTTATACAGTTGAAGTTAGATCTTCTAAAGATTTTGATGCACAATTAGAGGTCGCTAAAGCGGCTACGGCTGATTTTGATGCTAAAGTTGTTATTTTCCAAGACGAAATTCCTCCTCTAGTTGATATAATAATACCAGATGCGACGGTGAGTGGACTAGCTCCTCCGTTTAATCAATACTTTATAGCTAAAGCGTCTGGTCAACAAGGCAAGACTATTAATAGCACTCGCTGGAACTTTGGAGATTTGACGCCTTCTGTTTCTGTGTCTGAGAGTGGTGCTGGATGTTATCCGGTACAGCATCAGTTTACTGGTAGTGGATTTTACATTGTTAAATTTGAAGCTATTGATTCCGATGGTTTACACTCATCAGCAACCCGCATAGTTAATGCTGCCTCTGGTATTGATCCAGTTACCATTTCTCTTTCTGGTGTGCCGCGATCCGGTAATGCGGGACTGGTTGTGGACTTTAACACTTCCGTTGATATTCTACCTGATGGTGTCAGTGTCATTACTTCTCTTCTTGACTTTGATGATGGCCAGAAAACTTTATCATTTAGTCCCACGCACGTATACACTGAGCCTGGTACATATAAACCCTTATGGATGATTAGAGATAGCAGAGGAATCATTTGGACTGATTCATTAGATTCTGGCAATGATTATTGGGATAGAGGTTTCTAAGCCATGAACATTATAGTTAGTAATGGTATCGTTGTTTCCGGCGTGGGCGTGCCCATGAACGGAATCGAATGGCCCTCGGGTCAATTTGAGAATAATGAGCCCGGTTCTCAGCTTTGTGCCTTCCTATCCTCTATCAATGCTACTTTTGGCTTTAATCTTACTCCGCACAATATTCAAACTGAATGGATTACTTGTGGAGAGGCTTGCGACTTTCATGGTGCATCAGGGCAGCTTCCCGATATCGGACACAGACTTGAGCTAGATGTCGGCGACTTCTTCTTTAAAGGAAGAGTAACGCATGCTGACTATACTACCAGTGCTGGTGGTACAGTTATGAATGTTACTGTCGAGGACGACCGAAGAAAGCTTAGAAGAGTTAAAATTCATACTGAAGATCTTGGCGAAGATGCACCTAGTGGCGTTCTATCTATTGCAAGAGCCTTTAGAGTAAAGAATGGTTTAAATGATGTTAATGGCGATCCTTCTAATCCCCTTATCCGAGAGTATAAACGAATTTTACAATTCGGCGGCACATATAGTCAGATATTAGAGGCTGTTGAAGTAGGGTTTAGCGAGGGACGCTCTTCGGTGCCCGTAGCCGATCTTCCGACCGTTGAGCAGCTTGAAAAGAATATTGGCGGTAGCATTGATGCACTTCGATTCCAGTTTAATTTAACTCAACTAGATGAGGTAATCAGTCGAGTTCTGTCTGACACTGGTTATGACTGGTATTGGAATATGGACGCTCAGCTTATTAATATTATCAATAAGAAGGTTGCGTTCGATATTTCCGAATCAGACATTTTAGATCTCATTTCTGAATTTGGTAGCGTTAGTGGTATTAATGAAACGAAACAACTGGGATTTGGTCAAGACGTTGTTCCGGACCCAACTAGATTCAGAGTATTGGGTGGACATCAAGAAGGGCTCTTGAACTCTGCATTATTAAGCCCTATAGATGGTATTGACACGGTACATCTAGATGGCTATAACACTAAGGACAACAAGGACACGTCAATCAATCTCGTCTTCGAGCCCGCCTGGACTAGGCTTTCGATTGGATTCTATGACTCACAAGGATTTTATAGAACGTACGTACCCACTGAGAAAGAGTTGCAACTCGCACTAGCTGGCATCGAACAGTGGACGTATTTTAAGATTTATCAGATTGCCGATCCTTCTGACGATCCTCCTGGATATGGATTAGCAGCAGATGCGGGCTCTATTGCCGCCCAACATCCTTCATTTCAAAGCCGTCTTGATCCCGTTATGCCATTAGCTGGCTTAGCGACTGGAGCAGCGGAATCTGGTATTCGGATTATCAGTAATCGACGTGACGAAGAACAAAACTGGGTATTGAATTTTTATGGTAGACTGAGAGATCATGCGGCTAGACATTATGGTAGATCTTACGTTAGTGAGGGTCTATTGTTTAATGAAGCTTCAGGATTGTATCGTTTAATTGATTCTGCGTGGGCTAATGTTGAAAATCAGGTTCAGGGATTTGCTCTTTCGTCTTCTGGCGTGACCGCTTCCAGTGGCAGTGGTGTTTTCGTAGATGATTATGAGATTAGTCGTGAACTCGGACCCGTTAGTCCCTTTGTGACTGATGATTTCCGCGTGCGGGCCCATTGCGTTCTTCCGGCTGATACTATTTATGGTCCGCAGGGTGATAGCAACCCGGCAGGCTTTGGTAACTGGACAGAGGATGCACCACCGTTCAATCCGGATGGTGATGGAAGTCATTATATTCCCGTTGAGCTGACGTTGGTGGGACAAAGAGTTATTAATCCTCGCAGTGATAATCTTTATTCTTTCGAAGCTTATCCCGAAGGAACTGTTTGGTGTCAGTTACCCATTAATGCTGGACCATCTGGAGGTCTTGTTGAAGATACGGCCATTAGTACCCTAGCTACACTTTTAACTACTAGACAAAAGCTAGCGGGCTCGGGGCAAATAGATCTTATTAACCCCGCACATATTCTTAACGTTTATGACTCTTTGTCTGGTGTGCTATTCCGGTTGAGAGTCGTAGTCGCTATGGTCAAACTTACCCCAGTCAGTG
>FUIF01012659.1_pt1 | contig 19664 bp, 29 predicted proteins | sample 1003461 | NCBI WGS metagenome assembly FUIF01 (sample SAMEA80401918, study PRJEB19352) | marine metagenome | reverse complement strand
TAGGAGGCTCTACAAGCCCGTTAGAGAGCGATGGAGACTTAACAGGTGACTTAGATACTATCTTTGATTCAACAGCGTCAGCAACCTCTACGGCAGGCACAGACGCTACTGTAGTAAACACTGATACTGAGCATCCGTGGCTCTATGAAGGTAATGGAGTGTTGCGTAATGTCTTTACTGGTGCAGTTGAAACAAACGAAAGCGGTACTGAGAATCTTGTTGTGGGTGAGACGTACAGCTCAGGCACTCCGACAGAAGCAACAACAAGAAGCGAAGACACAACAGACTCAGGAAACATCAACGTCATACTTACTCCGAGTGTCGGTGGTAGCACTACGTCTACTATCACTAACACTACTACTACTGGGACTACCGATACTGCTGTTGTGGATACTAGTGGAGGACTTGATACTGAAGATGTGTTTAATACAGCAAGAGACAACAACAACACAGGTGAGACGTTAACAGTAGGTTCCACCGTCACTAACGGCACTAACGGTAACGACGGTCTTGACGGAGCTACAGGTGCTACAGGTGCTACTGGTGCTACTGGTGCTACAGGTGCTACAGGTGCTGCAGGTGCTACTGGTGCTACAGGTGCTGCAGGTGCTACAGGTGCTACAGGTGCTACAGGTGCTACAGGTGCTACAGGTGCTGCAGGTAGAGACGGTTTGACAGGTTTGTTAACACTCAACACTATAGCTACACCGTTAGCTGATGAGATATTTACAAGTGAGTTTAAAATGGATTACTTAAAGCCTGAATTTATAGGCTTGCTCGATCTAACTAGAGGAAGGACTGTATAATGGCAGGTTTATTTGACAACTTAGCAACTGGCGTAGGTGCTATCTACGGCTTTGATAAAGGAATTTCTGACGTTCAAGATGTTGGTAGTCAAGCATTGCAACGTGCTGAAACAGCGGCTACACAAGTAGGACAACAAACGGAGTTTAAGCCGTTCACTGTAACGTCTGGAATTGGCGGTGTAACAACAACACCTACTGGCGGCATAACAACTACGTTAACACCTGAGCAGCAAGCTATACAGCAGCAGTTACAGAGCTTTGGCACTGGCGCGTTTGGTATGCTCGGTAGTCCAGAAGAGCGTGCAGCTGAGCAGGCTAATGTAATTAGTATGTTGACAGGTGCAGGCGGTGGCTTGCAGCAACGTGAAGCTGACATCATGCAGCGTCTACAGGCTGCTGTGGCTCCTGAGCAAGAACGTGCGCGTTTACAGTTAGAACAGAGACTAGCTAACCAAGGCAGACTTGGCGTACAAACGTCTATGTTTGGCGGTACACCAGAGCAGCTAGCTTTAGAGAAGGCTCTAGCAGAACAGCAGGCAGGCTTGGGCGTTAGCGCTATGGAGCAGGCACGTGCTGAACAACAGCTACAGTCTTCACAGACGTTAGCAGGCTTGCAAGAAACACGTCAGCGTCTAGGATTACTTGGACAGACAGGTTTGCAAGCACTGCAGCAGTCTTATATGCCACAGCAACAGCTGCTACAAACGCTAGCGCCTTCTATTGATATTGCTAACATTGCAGGAGCAGGTCAGCGTCAAGGCGCACAACTTGGTACTTCATTGCTTGAAGCAGGGTTAGCGTCACAGCTTGGTGCTGAGACATCAGCGTCTAATTTGCGTCAGCAGCAGATACAAGCCATCACTAACTTGCTTGGTGGTCAGCAAGCTAACTCTGTTACTGGACAGCAAGCTACTACAGGTTTGCTGCAGGGTATTATAGATAGGTTTAGAGGAAACACAGCTACAACGGCTACAACAACCCCGACTGCCCCTGCTGAAGGTTCGCTAGAGTTCCTACGCGCCCAAGGAGTAATTTAATAATGGCTAATATAGATATTACAGGGCTGTTCTCTGACGTTCTGGGCAGCACACAGCAGCAGCAGACGGAACGTGAACTACAACGACGTGACGCAGAAGCACAAGCTAACTTAGTTGGTCAGTTAGGCGGCATGGCGGCTTATTTAGCGCCACAGCGCTCTGCTGCGTTAAGCTCTGCTGCAGGCGGCTTACTAGGTCTTGACACACGTACAGAGGCTGACAAGCTAAAAGAGCAGCTACAGGCTCTAGGAACACCTAGTACACCAGAAGAGCATCAGCGATATGCTGACTTGCTTGATAAACTAAAGCCTGGAAGTGGTGTGCAGTATATGATGAAGGTTGCGCAAGAGCGTAGAGCTGAGCAACAAACAGCAGCAGATACAACACGAGCTGAAGCAGCAGCAACAGAAGCAGCAACAAGACAAGAGCTAATACCTGTAGAGCAGCAGCGTGCAATGACAGCACGTATTGGTGTAATGAACGACGTTGCTAACACAGCACAGGCTGTTCTTAACGCAAAAGACTTACAAGACTTTAGACAAGCTCAGATTTTTGTTGACAATAGAAATGCCTCTATTAACGAAGAATCAAACAGAATACGTGAGAGCGAGATACAGGCGGCAACAGACGATCTTGGCAGTAGAGACAGGGCAGCTGTTCGTGCAGCTACTGAGTCAGCCAGAGAAGAGACAGCAAAAGCAATCAATGCTAATGGAATAGCACAACAATACTTAGAGCTGCAGATGAGAGCAGGCGCTCCTGCGAGAGCAGAAGAGGCGTGGAACGCGTTTTGGGGACAAGAAGACCAAGTAACAGAAGTCAGGAATAACTTTGAAGCTATTAGAAACACGTTCATTATGTCTGCGTTGCCTAAAGGAGCTGCGTCAGATAAGGACATTGAAATAGCAATGCGTCCGTTCCCGCCTTCGACAGCAAATGCTGAATACATTGCTTCGTACTTGCGTGGAATGGCTAAGCTGTCTGCGTTTAAGGCTAAACAAGAAGAGCTACGCGCAATACACTTAGCAGAAAATAAAGGAATAGACTCAAAGTTTGCTGAGGAATGGAGAGAAAAAATGGCTGATGAAGAATTTAGAAACTCCATAGCCGAGCAATATGGTTTTGAGTGGATGACAGAAGCGAAACAACAAGAAGCAGAAGAGTCTAATAGGGCTGCACAAGACGCAGCAGATATTGACGCAGAAATAGCAAGACAAGAAGCAGCAGCCGCAGTTAGTGCGGATGTTCCGCAGTCAGTAACCAGAGGAGCACTGTTTTAATGGCTGATTACTCTAGATACAGCATAGAAGAATTAAAGAAGATGCGTGCTTCTCTTAGCGTTTCTCCAGAAAGTGTAGCGGCAGTACGAGCAAAAGAAACAGACGCCGACGGAAACTGGCTAACCCGTAACTTAGACGTTCCTGCGTCTATTGCAGGCAGTTTAGGAGGAGCTGCTGCAGGCGCTGCCGCAGGTAGTGTTGTTCCTGTTGTAGGTACTGCTGTTGGCGGTATCTTAGGCGCTATTGCCGGAGGTGCTTCAGGTGCAGGACTAGGAAGTGCTTTTTCTGATATAGCTTTAGAAAGAGAAGTAGATTGGGAAGAAGCCGCTGACAAAGCTGCAGAAAGCGCTATGTACGACACACTGTTCTTAGGAGCAGGTAAAGTGTTGCGACCTGCTTTTAAGACTTTAGGTGCTCCACTACAAGATTTGTTTAGAACAGCAGGTGTTAGTTTCTTTAACAGAAAGCTGCCTAACTTAGCTGATGACTTAATTGACATGGACGCCATAGAACTAGGAAGTATTGAAGCGCGTCGTTTAGCAGAAGATTATATTGTTAAAGCTACAGACGGAAAAGGCGGTTTAAGCGCTGTTCAAACAGGACAGGCAGGTATGCTGAGGTCTGCTGCTGAGTTTTTTTGGAGACACTGGTTTAATCTCTAGAGGAAGAAGCGTAGCCAGAATAGAAGCTACTGATAGCGCACTTCAAAATCTTGCTAAAGATCAAGCTGATTATGGTTTTACAAACAAAGAACTAACTAGCTCAGCGACGGGCGAGCAGCTTTATGGCATTATTGAAGGAGGTAGAAAGATAGCTTCTAAGGCTTATAAAGAAGGTGTTGATGAAATAACAGCACAACACGGCGCTAAGCAAGTGTCGGCTATGCCTATTAAAAAAGCGTTGACAGCTTTTATTAAAGAGAACGAGCACAAGCTAGGATCAGAAGCAGGCGCTGCATCTTTAGCAATGGTTAAGAAATTGTTAAATCAAGTTACCGAAAAGGCTCCTGCAGTTGCTGACCCAAGAGCAGGCATGAAAGTACTAAGAGGTGCTGCAGGACAAGGTGCTGTTAAGCCTGCAGGCGACTTGATGGACACGCTTCTAACAAACACTGTTAAGACAACCGACGTAGATTCTTTGATAAAGTTTCAACGTGGTTTAAATTTGTTGATTGAAGAAGGGCTACCTAACTCAGCACTAGACAATCCTGCAACTTTTAGACAGCTTACAAGACTAAGTAAGAAAGTAAGAATGGCATACAAGAGACTCTTAAAGAGTTTAGCCCAGAAACTGCGTCAACGTTTGCGGCGTTAAACAAGACATTTGGCTCTACAGCTAACAATCTATTACCAGACATAAACAAAAATGTTATTAAGAAAGGTGAAGACGGTGCTTACAAGAATATAGGGAAACTTCTAAAGAAGCCTAACGACACTGACAAAGTCAGGGCAATGATGAAGAGTGTCGATCAAGCGTATGCTGCTTCTAAGGCTGCAGGAATACCGCTAGAAGGTACTGCCATAAAGAGCGCTAAACGAGCTAAACAGCTTATTAGACAAGGCTACGCCACTGAAGTGTTTAAGGATGCTTTAGAAAACAGCACTTTTGATAAGTTTAAGAAGAACATTGACGGCTGTTTGATGAAGAGTCTTTAGAGAAAGCTAGAGCAATTATGGGAGAGGATTTTCCTTCATACAGAAAAGCTCTCTTGGTAATGTCAGCAGCTAGAGGCGGCGGTGATAAGAAGTTGTTTGAGTTGGCTATGAAGCAGCGAGAGCTTACGGCTTTGTCTGGGGCTGGTGGACAAGTCATCGGAGGTACAGCAGCAGCGGCTTTCAACCCTTTAGCGGCAGCAGCTATCTTTACAATACCTTCTGTCATGGCTACTATAGCAACAAACAGGTCTGCCGTTAACAGGCTACTAAGTGTGTCAAAACAGGTAGAGAAAAACGGAGGTGATCTTACAGCACCGCTAGTAGTCACTAACATGATGAAGGTTCTTAGTGCATTATCTGACGAAGAGCAAGAGAGTATCAGAACTGATATGTTTGAGTACTATCGCTAGGGACTGCAGCGGCGGCGGTGACATCAAGAGAATAACACGCGCTACACAATCTGTCAACACAAAGGAGCATTAATATGCCAATGGTAAATGGTAAGAAGTACAGCTACACAACGAAGGGTAAAGCAGCAGCTAAGAAGGCAGCAGCGAAGAAAGGTATGAAGCCTAAGATGACTAAGAAGAAGAAGTAATGGCGTACACTAAGCCTACTCTGCGAGAGCGCATCAAGAACAAGGTGATGGCAGGCTCTAAAGGCGGCAAAGCAGGTCAGTGGTCTGCTAGAAAGGCTCAGCTAGTCGCTCAGGAGTATAAAGCCAAAGGTGGTGGTTACTCTGGCGGCAAGTCCAGTGGTCAGAAGTCACTGTCTAAGTGGACTAAAGAGGATTGGGGTACTAAGTCAGGCAAGCCGTCTACGCAGGGTAAGAAAGCGACAGGAGAGCGTTACCTGCCTAAGAAGAAGCGTGACGCAATGTCGAAGAAGGAGTACGCAGCTACGACAAGGAAGAAGAGGGCTGACACTGCTAAAGGTAAGCAGTATTCCAAGCAGCCAAAGAAGTAACCTAATCCTCTGTGCTACCTTAGGATCGTCCTGCGGACGTACACAAAAAAGCCCTGTAGAGATTGGGATGCTCTACAGGGCTTTTTCTTACTTAGTTATATGCCACAGACACCAGAGGCACACACAGTCTCGCTATTCTCCTCAAACACAACACCCTTGTGCTTCATAGCTTCTTTGTAGCTGCACATCGTTAGCGGCTGACCACCTCGCGCACCGTCAGGGTAGCAAGTAAAGCCTCGCAGACGTGGTGCATACTTAGCCAGTATTGTAGCAAACTCCATCACACGGTCTTCGTTGTTGCCTTCGCTGCCCCACGGCGGTAGGTTAATGGTAGACGATATAGACATATCAACATAGTCTTGTACGTCAGCTTGGAACTTCAGCCGCCGCTCAAAGTCATTCACCATAGACGATGATGTCTGTATCTTGTCAGGGTCTAAGCCGTGTGTAGTAATTAGGTCTTCAGCTGTAGCATCTACAACGTACTCATACTTCCACTTGTCACCACCAACTAAGTAGCGGCGCTTGTAAGCAACAGCGTACAGAGGCTCTATGCCTGTTGTAGTGCCTGCGAGTATGCCTATAGTACCTGTAGGAGCGATTGCACGATACGCCACAGGGCGACTGATGCCACGGGAGTCACAAAGCAGATTAGCAGCTCTTTCTGATTCATCTCTAAATACCTCTAGCCACCTGTGTAGCTCTTCTGTTACTTCGTAGTCACTGCCACGCTTCAGCAGAAACTCGTGCATACCCATTAAACCAAGACCGAGCCTTCTGTTCTTCTGTCTAACAGCATACACTTTTTTAGTTGGAAGGTCTGCTGTGAGCGTGCCTGCGACAAGGAACATCGAGGCGACTCGAACGATTGCTCTAAACTCCTCGATGTCATCAATTGCGCCAATATTAATACTTCCAAGATTACACACATCTGAATCATCCTCACTAGTGACTTCGGTACAAGCGTTCCTGAGTGTTTCATTCTCTTTATCTCCGAAGTTAAAGGAAAATCCTGGCTCTCCTGTCATTAGTGCTTGACGGCAATTCTGTACAAACGTCTCAGGCAAGAAGCCATTGTTGACAGCATCTAAGAACTTGTCATCGTAGTTAAGACTGATGTTAGTCATGTCTAGCGGTGCAGGGAAGTTAAAGTTGTTCTGCTTAGCATCAAACACTGTAACGCCTTCAGCGATGGGCAGTGCGTGCCAATCTTTAGCAGTCAAGAACTTCTGTGCGTCACCGTGTTGCCAGTTTAGTGAGGCATAGATAGCACTACGTCTACTGCCGCCCTGCATCACGTTTCTGCCTATTTCGTTTATAGAGTTCATTAGTGGCAGTGGTCCTGACGCTTCCCCGCCTGTCCTGCCCAGTGGTGACCCGCTTGGACGAAAGACGCTGTAGTCTATGCCAATGCCGCCGCCGCTCATCAGACAGTCGCTTGCTCGTTGTGTTAGCTTTCCCCATTCTTCTCTAGTGTCCTCTTCACCTTTTAACAGATAGCAGTTGTTGTAGAAACTAGCCTGCCTACCTGCGTAGTAGATGTAACGACCGCCTGCCATGAACTTAAACTGCTTCATAGCACTGCCTAGATACTCTGAATCTTCAGGGCTTAGTATGCCTGTACAGACATCGTGCATAAGGTCATCTACTTTCTCAGACCACGTCTGTGTCTCGTTCAAGGCGTACTTGTTGCGGAAGATTGACTCACCAAAACTGTTTCTAAACTCGCTCATGCTGCTGTCCTATCTGAATCTTTAATAAATACACCTGCGCCGTTTAGGTAACCCCTACGGTCTTTGATGTCGTTGTATGCTACTTCTAAGCAGTCTGCTAGTGTCGTATCGTTCATGATGGCTAGATTGTTCAGCACTACAATACAGTCGCCTATGTCGTCTTGTATGTCCCTCTGCTTGGCTACGTTGTCAGCCAACTCTCCAATCTCACTAACTAGCTTTAGCGCTTGTGACTGTACCGTACCGTTAACAAAGATGCCTCTGTCACTGCTCCACTTAGTACACAGGTCTATTAACTTGTTAATCTTTACCATTACATTCTTCCTCTATAAGCCTGTCTAAGTACCAACGAGCCTTGCGTAAGTCTTCTACGCCATTTTTGTCTTGCCAACGATGTTGGTACTTAAGCACGTTACCGTTAAGGTAGCCTAAGAAGGCTTCTTTACTGAGTCTCTCTTTAATGTACTCAATACACTCAATACCGTTGCCTTTGTAGTGGCTAGGGTTTATAGCGTCCTTTAAAGGTTCTGCTGCTCTCTGCTCAGCGTTGATTTGCTCACTAACACGTCTAGCGTGCGCCCTACGTTTCTTAGTTATTGCGTCCCACTCTTCAGCAGGTGAATGATCAAGAAAACTCATTGTCATTTTCTCCTAAGTCTTCGATTATTTGATCTAGTTTGTCCTCTACCTTATCCTCAAAGCGTTCTACAAGCTCCGTAGAGTTAATCTCTAACGTCTCAAGTACAGTTATCTCATCTAAGAGAGACAGCTGCTCCTTTATCTCTGTGAATGTTTTACTCATTCGTAGACTCTCCGTACTTCTTTCTAAGGTAGGACATACTAATTGGCAGCTCGTCAAAGCTACCGTTGTTTACTTCGTTGAATATCCAAAGCCCACGCCAAGACTGATTAGTCTGCGGTGTGAGATAGCTTTGGTCTTCTTGATAGAAGATGCCTGCAAACAGACCAGTGACTGACACACCGTCAGCTCTACGTGCGTAGGCGATGTCTCTGTCTTGTACGTGACCCATAACACAGCTAACCATCTTCTTAGTCAGCATTAGCTTAGCAGATGATACAGGACGACCCATAACGCCAGAGGTGAAGTAGTGTGAGTAGGCTATGCCGTCAATCATCTTAACTTCTAAGAACGGTATAACTTCCCAACCCATCTTCTCCAAGCCAAGGTCAGCAAACGACATCAAACCCTCAAGCTCAGGACTATCTTCTACTGCTCTAGTGATCCTGTTCTCGTGGTTGCCTAGCAAGAACACTAGCTTAGGTTTCCACACCTTGTGCTTGTTCGTGCGTTGTCGCTTCTGCTCTTCCTTGATAGGAGCTAGGAAAGCCTGCATAGCAACCTTACCTGACTCTACGTCTGCTTGGTAACGCCTGCCTTCAAAAGACTTCTTACCTTTGTCATAGCTAGACAGGCTAGGAAAGTCCCAGTGGTCACCTAGATGTATAATCACTTCAGGCTTCATAGCTACTGCGTACTTACCTGCCCACGTCAGATGCTCTATGTTAGAGTCTGGTTTAACTTGCGTGTCTGGTATGACAAAGTGTCTCATGTCTTCTTCCTCGCTGCTCGTTCTGCGTTAGTTTTCTTCTGGTGACAATCTACGCACAACACCTGCATACCGTCTGCTTCACAGAATAACCTCTCTGCAAAACCTGCAAGGTCTTTGTAGCTGCTCAGTTTTCCCGCAGGCTCTATATGATCTACCTGTATTTCTTTGTTGGTAAACCATTCTGAACACTCAGCGCACTGATACTCGTACTTGTGTCTACAACCTTCTACTGTACGCTCTGCGTCCTTCTTGACTTGAAACTTAACAGGGTAACGACTGTAAGCCTGTCTAAGCGCTGATCGTATGAACTGCCAATAACGTGCTTCTGTCCAAGTCTTTCCGGCTCTAGTGCGTGGTACTAGCTGCTTCGCCATAAAAGCGTACTCCTTTGGGACGTTCTCGTGGAGGCATCCACATCTGCCCTGCTGTGCGTCTTAGCCACAGTAGACGTGCATTCTCCAACGCCCTGTCATAGCCTAATTGGTCTTCGCAAATGTCCCACATATCAGTCTCTTTGCGGCAGTTGCCAATCAGCTCGTGTGCGCCTCCTGCGCCTATACCGTCAACACCAATGATGTTGTCAATAGAATCGCCTGTGAGTATCTGCTTGTAAAAGCTCTTCAAGCCTATCTCTGAGCTTACGAAATACTCTTCCTTCTTCACAAAGTTATAGTGCATACCTGCCACTTGATCGAAGTCTTTATCAATGCTTACCATGATAGGGTCATCATTCAAGTGAGCAGAGGAAGCAGCAATAGCTATAGCATCATCAGCCTCCTCACCTTCGACCATTACCGCATCCCAATAGCCAATAGCATACTCGCGTATAGCAGGAAGCAGGGTAGGTCTTTCGCCTTTTCTGTTTCCTTTGTACGGAGCAGTGACGGCAACGTCATGTCTGAAGTTGTCGCCTCCGGTTAGGTAGAGGATGTAGTCGTGGTCAGGATAACGTATTAGAACGTCAGTGAGGATGGAGTTGAAGGCTCGTTTGACTTGTGCTGTAGCGTTGTCTAAAGAGACTTGTGCGTCAGTCTCGCACGCACAAGCCGCCCGATAGCAAAATATATCGCCATCAATTAGAAGCATTACAGAGCTTCTTCTAAAGACACATCTACACTACCTTCTGGTGAATACTCATTTAAGTCATTAATGACTAGCTTCAGACACGAAGGTGAACGACCTTTCTTGCCTTGGAAGTCCCAATCATAGTGACCAAGAGCGACTGTAGCTTGTGAGCCGTTACCGACTAAGCAGCTAATCTCGTCACCGCTGCTGTTGTAAGCTCGGATAGGATTAGTAGACTTAACTGTAATGAAGCTACCACGATCATCATCCTTGCTCTTTACTTGCAAGCCGCGCTCTTCTAAAGCACTAATCGCAGCGTCAGAGAGATTAGACAGATCAACTTGATACTTGCCAGACATCTCATTCTTAGTAGACAGGTTCGCCCAGAATAGAGTTGTCTTGAGGGTTGTTGGCTTTACTTGTTGCATAGTATTTCTCCTAATTAAGGTTTGTGGATTTTACCACTAAATGTTGCTGTAAGTCAATGAGTTTCTGACCAATTATCTCCAATCTTAAACTCGCCATCCATAGGACAACGAAGATCAAAGTCCTCACCTGCCTTGCGTATCGCATTACGAAAGTGTAGTCCTACAGCCTTGGCGTAAGCCTCTGGCGTCTCTACTTGAAACTCATCGTGTACGTTGGCGACCATCTTAAAAGGTATGTTCTGCTCTCTAAGACTCTCGACACCGTTCAACAATGCTTTCTTCATAAGCGCTGCGCCGCCTCCTTGTAAGAGGAAGTTTAGCGCACTATAAGCCTTGCGTATGCGTATCCTTCTGCCGTCTAAACTAGGTAGACTGCCTGTTCCTGCTATCTTCTCTACTAACTCCTTCAACGCTTTTAGCGATGGTATATTGTCAAGGAAGTCTCTTTTGAGTTTATTCCCATGTCTCGCGCCCTTGCCTGCGATACTGCCTATCTTCTCATCACCTGCACCATACAGGAATGCGTAGATGAACGTCTTAGCTTGGTCGCGTGTTTCAAGTCCTGCCGCTGCTTGGTTGGCGCTGTGTATGTCGCCGTCTAAGATGGTGTTAACGTAGTCCTTGTCCTTCATATAGTGGGCTAGCATCCGTAATTCAAGACCAGACGCATCAATACCCACTAGTTTGTTGCCTTGCTCTACAGTCCAACAAGCTCGACACTGACCGCCTAGCTCAGCCTTGAGCTTCTGCACTGGTGTCATGCCATCGTGTGCCTTACGTGTTGCAGGCACTTGAGCCATGTTAGGCGATATATGCGTCATCCTGCCTGTTGCTGCACCGCTGCTAAAGACACGACCATGCACTCTGCCGTCATCTGCTACAGCCTCTAGCCATGAGCTTACCTGACTAGCTCTTTTCTGTAATAGAAGATACTCAGCAACAAGCTGCGCCGAAGGATTGTCAATGCCCTCTAGCACGTTCTCGTCTATCTTGTAGCCGCCGCCTTCAGTCCTGTCAGTGAACTTAACACCAACACTCTGCAACCTCTTAGCTATCTGCGGTCTACTGCCCACGTTAAACACTTCTACATTGTCTTTAAGCTGCTTACCTGTCTTCTCAGACCAACGCTCTGTCACGATAGGAGGAAACTCAGCCTGTAGCTGCTCTTCTACCTTACGCATACGACACGTCAGCCTGCTGTAAAGCTCGTTAGCCATTGGTAAGTTAATCTTAAAGCCATTACTGCGCTGCAACTCTAGCTCAGCCGTCACAGCGTGTTCTAGGTCTATAACGTCCTGTGTGAACTTAGCCTTCTCAAGGTCAGCAGTCACTGTCTTATAAACCTTAGTGGTTAGGTTAACGTCACGCTTGCAGTAAGTAATCATTTCCTCACACAAGCCACCGTCATAGTCGGTGAAGTCGTCTTTAGGGTACGCCAGACGCTCGCCCCAACTCCGCAAACTGTGACCACCTGCCTGTGCAGGGTTGAACAGGCGAGACAGCACCATAGCATCAACGTGCTGCTTACCTTCTACACTAATGCCCCACACTGCCTCCATCACTGGAACGTCAAAGCCTAAGCCGTTATACGTTAGAATGCTGTCGTGCTTGTTTATCAACGCCTGTAGCGTCTTAGCTTCGGTGTGTACAGTCGTCTCACCTGTAGCGACATCCTCAGCACAAGCACACCAGATAGTGCTGTGTTTCATGTCTGTCTCTATATCAATTGTTAACATATTTATCCACAAGTACAGTAGTTTTCAAAAACTTCGTTAGGATTGCCACAAATTCTACAAAGCCCGAAAGTAAAACCATCGTCATCCAAATAAGGATCGTCATCAGGTTTACAAGGCGTACTAAGACTAAGATGTTGTTTCTTTCTCGCTGTATACCCAGTTGACTCAATGCACTCTTCAAAACGGACTGTAAAGAGTTTATTGTCTCCTCCAACTACCCAGTAGTATAGCCCATCGTCATCTAAAAGTGCTTCTAAGACAGTGGCGCGTTCTGTTTGATAAACTGTGCCACAAACCCTTACTGCGTCTCCAACTGCTGCTATAGACATACTGTTACTCCAAATCCAAGTCAATGTCGTGTATTGTTTTAAGGTCTAGGCGTTCTTGCAAGCCAAACACGTTGTTAGCATTCCTAATACATTCTAAGCACTCACCAACATACTCAAGCGTATCAGTATCTCTTAGCGTGGCTTCGTAGTCTGTCAATAATGTGTCACAAGCTATACACTTCATTTGCTGTCTCCTTTGTCTCTGACAATCCATAGGCGATTTAGCATTGCAACCAACTCTGTGCATTTAGGACACAGAGCAGGCTCACTGAACCGAAGACGTGCAGGACAAAGCCCACAAGATTTTTCTTTAGTCATCATAACCCTTCCTCCTTAAACATAGTCTCAACCATTCTACCAGTGTCTTTATCATACAACAGATCAGCACAACGCCCTGTCTCGCCGCTGAAGCGATTCTTCAACACACGCACAGTCGTGGTGTTGCGTGTAATCATGTCCTCAGCCTGTCCGTCACGCTCAAGCCCTAACACTATATCACTAAGCTGTGCAATAGACGCGCTTCCACGAAGCTGCGACAAGGACGTTGCTGCGCCTTCCTCGTGACCCTTGCTCTCAGGTCTACGCAAGTGACTAACAACGAACAAGGCAATGCCTGTCTCCTGCACAAGCATCCGCAGCTTTGTCATTATCTCGTCCAATGCCTTGCGCTCGTCAAGGTTAGACTGTGCCGACACAACAATGGAAACGTGGTCTAAAAAGACATAGCGGCAGTCCAGTGCTTTAGCCATGTAACGCACACGCCCGACAATGTTGTCTACATCAGTTGAACCAAAATGGTCTAACAGGTACAGGCGATCATTGGCTAGCGTCTTGTCAAAGGCTGCTTTGCGTTCCTCTTCAGTGCTTATGGTTGTAGGTAGGTGTAGCTGCTTATTAGCTGCGAGAGACATAAGCGACAAGCCTGTCTTGCGTATGCTTTCTTCTAAGAACAACAAGCCAATGTTGTGACTAGACTTCTGCAACACCTGCCACACGACTTCACGGACGAATTGCGACTTACCTAAGCCACTGCCTGCCGTCACAGTGACAAGCTCAGCGGGTCTTATTCCGTAAGTTAGGTCGTTGATGCCGTTAAACGGATAGGTCACCTCTGCAACCTCCATTGGCGTGTTAACTGCTTCCCACAGCGTAGACGCTAAAACTATGCCGTCAGGAACGAACTTCTCAGCACCATAGAAACGCTTAGTGAACAGCTGCGAGTCATTCTCAGATAGGTAGTCGCAAGCGTCTTTGTAGTCCTTGGCGTGCTTCATAATCTTAGCTTTACCGCCGAACAGCTGCCCAATCTCGTCAGCTGCCTTCACGCCTTGCTCGTCAGCGTCAAAGCACACAACTATAGTCTCGAAGCTGTCTATCCATTCGTAGTGCTTCTTACAGTCCTTTAACGCACTGCCTGCGCCGTTGCGTATGCTCACAACAGGATACTGGCTGCCCATCATCTGATACGCCGCAAGCGCGTCATATTCACCCTCAGTGATGGTTATATACTTGCCGCCTTTGGCAAATAGCTGCTGTCCAAACAGACCGCCACTAGCCCACTCGCCGCTAGTCTGAAACCGTTTGTCAGGGTATCGCACTTTAGCCGCCACTGGTGACGTTGGCTCCGTAGGCTCGAAATACGGATAAACAACCTGCCCACTCTTGATCACAACGCCGTAGCTCTTCAGCGTGGCGGCGCTCAGACCTCGCTCAGGGACGCCTACGAAGTTTTGTGTAGCAAGTAGGGCAAGGGTAGCGTCAAAGCCTTCAGAGCCTGTCAGCGGCTTCTCTGGCACTCTGACGGCTATTTCTGTGCCGTCTCTGGGCGGTGGTGTGTATTTATTACATGAATAGCAATAAGTAGAGCTGTTGCTGTTCAGTATTTTAGCATCAGAGCTGCCGCAATCGTCACACGGAAGCCTCGTTTCTATAATGTCACTCATAAACCATCACCTCAACTAATTGAATTGATATAAGAGGCAGCAGTAGCTCAAAGCCGGAAACTCTCACCGTTACCTCTTCGCCGTCTTCAGTTTCGCACAATAAATCCTCGCTAGGAATTAACGATAGGTCAATACCGAAACCACTACGGAAAATACTAGTTAAGCGCCAACTATTCATAGCTCTAGCTCCAGTTGCTCAACTGTCGGGGCTTCTTCGCCTTCCTTGTACTCAATAGCCCGCATCACTCTAGCACTGTCGCGCACGTCCCCTGCGTAGAAGATAAGCCCAAGTTTAAGCAGTTCTAACGGACGCGCCGAGATGCTGCTATAAGGTGTTTCTGGGTTAGCGCGCCACATCTCTTTAATTGTAGCGCCTTCGCTCCCCGCTGCTTTAATCAAGTCAAGAACAAACTTCCTCCGCTTGCTTAGGTTCTGGGCAATCTTCTCCGCTGCGTCTTTGCTCGTTTGTGGGCTGTCTTTTCTAGCTAATCTATATGCTTCGTTCATAATAATAACCTCTTTACAGTTTGTTAAATCCGTGATATGCTCCGATTGTCAGCGCCGCCGGTGAAGTCCCTACCGAGCAGGTGAAGTCCCTACCGAGCAGCTGCTGCTATTGCTCTAATCACTCTTCCTCGTGTTCAGTCAATCTAATGTAGTTAGCCCAATCGTCGTTTATCTCGTCTTCAGCGCAGCGGTATGCGTAAGACATTGCCATGCCTGCAAGCAACCTGCCTAGCTTCTCATAGTGAGCATTGACAACGCAGAAAGCTATCTCACGCTCTAGGTCTACTGCTAGACGTTCATTGTTAGGCAGTGCGTCAGGGCCAAGAGCTTCCCACAGTAACTGGGAATTGTTGCACAGTCTGTGTGCTGCTTCTTCTCTTGTGGCTTCTTCAAGCACGCCTACTTCGTGGTCTGATAACATCAAGTCATCAGGTGGATCTAATAAGTGGCTAAGCATTGGTTACAATCTCCAGTATTATGTCTGCATTGATTAGGTCACTATAAGGCTTAACGCCGTATTTGTCACCCACTTTTATAATTACTTGCTTCTCATCGTAATGATCAGCGCACCAATGCGCCTCCTGTATTGCGTACTCTATCTGGTCAAATACTGGCATGGTTTTCCTCATCAAAGCCTGAAAGTGTTTAGGTGCTAACACAGCAAGCGTCAGCGCTTGGGTAACGGTCATATTATTCACGAGGCGCTCGCTCTAGTGCTAGTTTATACAAGCCTTCGCCGTAAGCGCCAAGGATTTTAACAAGCCTATCTATGTCGCGCTGTGTGCCTTTACCGTAAGGCTGTGAGCGTTTAAGCAGCTTCTTTAGCTCTTGGGCTTGTTGTACTTTAAACGCGCTGTCTGTGGTGCGTGCTAGTCCTGCTGATGGAAAGAACATTATAGTGTCACCTCCGGTGCTTTAATCTCAAACGTGAAGCCAAGCTCTTTAGCCTTGGCAATCTGCTCGCGTGTGAACGTTTTAGAGCCTAACAGAGCCGCCAGTGACATGGCTACGGCATTCTCTGGGTAGATTCTGTCCTGTCCGTAGATGCTTCTAATTGTTACTAGTGCGTGTGTGTTCATTGGTTTGCCTCCTGTGCTGCGTCCATGTCTTCTTTCAACGTGTTGTAATGCTCCGTAGCAGCTGTTAATAAAGTTGCGTAGGCGACAGCGCACGTATGCTCTTGTAGGCTGTTCCATTCTGTCATCCCGCACTCTTCAAGATAGTCTTCGCCCCAGTCTGTGCAGCAGTTGTAGCAGAGCTGTTGTGCTTTATAGTTATAAATCACCCATGCGTGACCGTCACACGCCTCGTGCAGCAACTGCTGACCGTCTGCGTTATATTCTCGCTCCTCTGCTATTGCTGCTAATGCTATGTCTTTTGCTTCTGTGTCTAATGCGCCTGCGTTTATGTTGTCATTCATTGGTCTAGCTCCATGTGATAAAAGTGAGTGATGTAGCGAAAACTACAAGCAAAGCGCCTGCCATGCAAGTCTTATATGCTCTGTCGCCGCGCTTGGTGCGAAGTGATGTCGTGCCTGTGCGTGTTGCTATCAGGAAACCGACAACGCCGTGGAAGATCAAAGCATTGCCGATTATTGCCAGTGGTAGTAGTAAATAAAAGCCCATTGTGTTGCTCCTTTGTGGTTGTCGGTTACAAATGCTGAATGAATTGCGTGCCTTTGTCAACACAGCACTGGGCTAGTGTCTGCTCTAAATAGATACCGTCTACTGCGTTTATGCGTTTGTTATAAACGTTCTTAATGTCTGCGCTGCCGTCATCGTAAAGACGAGTAACAACAGCCGCAAACTGTTCAGGTAAATCAGGACTAAAAGAGCTGCCACCCATTAGATAAGTTTTTCCTTCCTCCAACTCATACACCGACAACAGACGCTCAGGGAATCGCTGTCTTAGACGTGCGTGGTAGTTGTCAGGGCGTTTTCCTCCTGCATAGCTGCTAACGCCTGTCATCGGCTCTGCGTTGCGTTGCTTTAACGCTTTGGCTTGCTTGCGTGTTAGTGGTTCGCCTTGCTCGATGTTCCGTGCTGCTTGTTTTGCGTTGTTCATGCTGTTAACTCCTTAGTGGCGGCTTAGTAGCGCACCACTGTTTCGGTTGGGATGATTTGATAAACTGCGTCAATTCGTTTGTTACTAGGCTGTATATCATTGCGCGCCCAATCTTGCATTGTTCCATTCTTAACGCAACTCACGTGACCGCGAGTGTATAGAAAGAATGTACCGCTAGTGCCTTCTAATTCGCGCTGCGCTGTCTTTAGTGTCTTGCTACTGATGTCTATTTCACACACTTCATAGCCCATGTTGTTAATCAGTTGCAGCGCGTGGTGTCTGTAAGTACCGCTACCGTTGCGGCGTGCTATATGATTCGCCATGATTGCGCGCGCTCTACTAAACGCTATCTCACAACCTACAGCCAGTGCAATGACGCTGCAAAAGTTGGTGTCTCTATGGTGCTTGCGTCCAACCCTAGCGCATTCTTCATAAGTCATAACGTGACGCTTTATACGTGTAATGCTTCGCATTGTGTGACCTCCTATTGTTGCTCACAATAAAACACACTGACCTAGTGCGCTTTAGTGTGAACAACCTCACCTAGCTTTAGAGTGTCAATGTAGATTGACTAGTAGCGTTACCATCTTACGACAACCGCTTACGCGACATTCTCAACAGCGAGTGCTACCGCTCTTAGCTAGGCTTAGTTGTTCGGGCTAGTATCCACGTGCTTCCTTTGTTCCCTCTCGCCTAACTGCCAAGGCAGTCGTAATGGCGATGCGGTACTAATAGGGCTATGCCGTCTACATACGCGGTGTTTGTTCCAACCTACTGGTGAGCGGTACTCGTTAGCTTGCTAGCCTCCTTGGCGACTAGGGCGTTGCTCACCTACGTGTCTTAGTAGGTTATCGTGTGGCGGCGATGTTGCTGCCCACTGCGTGCCGCGATCCTCTGCGTTTTACTCTTTGACTTTTGCTCTTGCGGTGAGTGCGCCCGCCGTAGTGCCTAAGCACAACCCAGATAATATAGACTTCTACAACGATTGCAACCCCTATTTAGCATTTAATTTGCATATTCCTTAGAACCTCAAATAAGCACCTAAATTAGGGCTTTTGATCATTTTTCTCGCTCACGCCACTTTAGCATCATACCCAACCCAATCTTATAGCCTATGTCTAGCGTTGCTTAGAGAGCCTATACGGAGCTGCTAGGGCTATCTGTACAGTTGGCACAGACCTTGCTTGTCACTTGGTAGCCTATGCAACTACCATGCCAACTCAACTTTCGTGTGTATAGGGACTACAGCGCTATGCAACAGCCATGCCAATATAGGCACGCGCACAGACACACACACTTGTCAACTCTGATGACATAGTACAGCAATGACTTTACTATCTATGCCATGCAACAATCGTGCCAAGTCTGACTGCCATGCAACAACCATGCCAAGTCTGTCGGTGCTGACTGCCATGCAAGAATCGTGCCAACTTAGGCGGGGTCGTCAATTGAGGCGGGGGTCTGGATTGTCGCTGCTGTAATTATAATGGTAGCCACTAACATACAAAATAGTGCAATTTAACTAATAAAATAAGCAATAAAGGCTGCATAGTCAACCCTGCGCTATGTTACTGTATTAATTGAGGAAACAGCGGCGGCTGCGGAGACTAGTTAATAATGATAAATCCGCACCGTCAACTATATAGACATTACTGTAAATAATGCTTGACATTTGCTAAAAAGTATGGTATAAACAACCCTGATTACGAGTACACTCTATAGAGCCAACTGCCGTTGCTTTCTATTGTACTTTTATTATGTTCCTAAAGAGGACAAACATATGTTGTTATTTATTGTTTTTCTTTTGGCTACAGCAGCAGTTATCTCTTTAATCTATTTAGTTGATAGAGCGACTAAGCATTTAAAGGATATTGTTTAATGAGTGATATAGACACTGACGTAGCCAATATTGAGGCGGTTAAGCCTAAGCGCGGTAGACCTAAGAAAAGTAAAGTTAACTCGTTAAAAAAAGGTAACAGAGGTAAAGTAGGTCGTCCCAAAGGTGACGCTTCAGCGATTGAAGAGTACAAAGCTAGGATGTTAGCTAGTCCTAAGAGTCGCGAAGTAATGGACTCAATCTTTAATGCTGCGTTAGACGATGACCACAAGAATCAATCTGCTGCTTGGAAGTTGATTGTTGATAGAATTATGCCATTGTCCTATTTTGAAAAGGATAAGCTAAGTAACGGTAGAGCTGCTGTAAGCATCACTATCAACGGCATAGATTCAGATAACCCAATAACGATTGGCGAGACTATTGACGGAGAAGTAGAAGATGACGTTTAAATACTTTACGTTAGACGAGTTTGCCTGTAAACACACTGGCGAGAACAAAATAGAGCCTGAGTTTATACATAGGTTAGACGAGCTACGTGAGGCTTGTGCTTTTCCGTTTACCATAACTAGCGGCTATCGTGACGTTACACACCCTGCTGAAGCTCGTAAGAGTAAAGGTGGTGTACATACAACAGGTATAGCTGCTGACATTGCAGTAAGTAACGGTGTTGAAAGAGCAACGATTATACGCAATGCCATAGAGTTAGG
>FUIF01017256.1_pt1 | contig 19675 bp, 28 predicted proteins | sample 1003461 | NCBI WGS metagenome assembly FUIF01 (sample SAMEA80401918, study PRJEB19352) | marine metagenome | reverse complement strand
ACACAGTGTCATGGACATTTTACGTTTTGTCAGCAGTAAAGAAAGCAAAGAACAGTGAAATGCCTGTAACTATACACATTGCTAAAGAAAGTTCTGCATCATTAATACAAGATGCATTGATGGCATTAGCAATGAATGGTGAAGATGCGGCTTGGAACGTAGATATAAAACTACACAAACATACACATTAATATGAATACAATAAACATACGACAATTAAATAAGAAGATACTAAAATCTAAATTTGTTTTAGTATGGTGGAGCGATATAAACTCCGACAGTTCATGGGTTAGTTTAGAAAAAGCAAAAGCTTCTAAACCTACAATATGTATGTCAACAGGATGGTTAGTTAAACAAGATAAAGATGTACATATTCTTTGTAATGATGTTAACTTTAATGATGATGGCACACTAGGTGACGTAGGTAATGTAACAACTATTCCTTCTGTTAATGTAATTAAAATAGCTAATATAAAAATATGAGATATATATTTGATATAGAAACAGATGGACTAATTAATGATGTTACTAAAATACATTGCTTAGTTTTAAAAGATGTAGACAACAACAAGATGATTAACAATTTATCTGTTGATGAAGCGTTAGATAAATTATCTAAAGCTGATGAGATTATAGGACATAATATTATTAAGTTTGATTTACCTGTAATTAAAAAACTATATCCTAGCTTTAATTTCAGTAAAAAAATTTTCGACACTCTGGTAGCAACGCGTTTGTTATTTCCAGATATTAGAGAAAAGGATTTTCAAAGAAAAGATTTTCCTACTGATTGTATTGGTAAACATAGTTTAAAAGCATGGGGTAACAGAATAGGTAACTACAAGTCTGAGTTTGATACTGACTGGAAAACTTTTACACCAGAAATGTTACAGTATTGTACACAAGATGTAGAAGTAACTTACAATCTACATAAGATGATACATGAATTAAAATTTTCTAAACAAGCTATGGAGTTAGAGCATAATGTTGCTGAGTTAATTTACAGACAAGAAGTAAAAGGTTTTTGTTTTGATACAGAAAAAGGTAAGCAACTTTATTCTAAATTAAATTCAAGAAGAATAGAATTAGAAGATAAACTACAGGAATTATTTCCACCAATTATAGAGAAGACACCTTTTATACCTAAAGTAAATAATAAATCTAAAGGTTACGTTAAAGGTGAAGTGTTTTACAAAACAAAAGAAGTTGTATTTAATCCATCCAGTAGACATCACATTGCAGATAGATTAATTAAAAAGCATGGATGGAAACCTAAAGTATTTACTAATGATGGTAAACCAAAACTAGATGAAACAGTTTTAGAAACATTAAATTATCCTGAAGCTGAAATATTATTAGAGCATTTTCTATTAGACAAAAGAATAGGACAGCTTGCAACAGGTGCGCAAGCATGGTTGAAACATGAAAAGAATAATAAAATTCATGGCACATGTAATACTAATTCAACAGTAACTGCACGTGCTACACACTCTTATCCAAATATGGCACAGGTACCTAGTGTATCTGCACAGTATGGTAAAGAATGTAGAGAGTTATTCACAGTTCCAACTGGCAAGAAACTTGTAGGCATTGATGTCTCAGGTTTAGAGGTGAGAATGTTGGCTCACTATATGGCTAAGTATGATAATGGAGACTACGCTAAAGTTGTTATTGATGGTGATATACATACTGAGACACAAACTTTAGCAGGTTTAGATAGTCGAGACTTAGCCAAGCGTTTCTACTACTGCTTTTTATATGGTGGTGGTGTAAAAAAGATTGCATCTGTAACTGGTAAGACAGTTCCGGAAGCATCTAAAATAAAAAAACGATTTCTAAATAACTTACCTGCATTGAGTAAGTTAATAGAAAATGTACAGCGAGCATCAGAACGTAGTTATTTGTTTGGTCTTGACCAAAGAAGAATTAAAGTACGTTCAGCACATGCCGCATTAAATACTTTATTACAAAGCTCTGGTGCATTAGTTTGTAAACAATGGTTAGTAGAGTTTGATAAAGTTATAAAACAAATACCTGAAGCACATCAAGTTGTCTGGGTACATGATGAGATACAAGTAGAATGTCTTGCAAAAGATGCTGATAAGGTTGGTAAGCTAGCAGTAAAAGCTATCGAAGATACTGGTAATTATTTTAAGTTACGAGTTCCGCTTACAGGTGAATACAAAGTAGGAGACAATTGGAGTGAAACACACTAAAGCACAACCACACTTTGACTTAGATTTAAAGTTTGGTCAAGCCTGTGAGAATGATTTCTTAACAGCAATAGAAGGTAAACTCGAATGTAAGTCTGATAGATTGTGTATAAGAACAGGTAACGTTTATATTGAAACAGAAAGCAGAGGTAAGAAGTCTGGTATATATAATACTAAGTCTAAATATTATGCTATTTGTTTATACAAAGAAGATAGAGACGAACAGGTTTGGGTTCTTATACCTGTAAAACATCTAAAGAAACTTATGAAGAAGTATCCCATCAAAGCCGGTGGTGATAACTGGACATCTAAAGGACACATAATACCAAAAGAACATTTATTAACATTTGATATATAGGAGAAGTATGAAACTAAAAAGAGTTTTGTTAATTGACGGTGATATATTGTTATATAAAATCGCACTTAACAATGAAGAAAGCACAGACTGGGGTGATGGTTTGTGGACATTACACTGTGACGCTAACAGATGTAAAGCAGATGTAGATGCTGTAATACAAGACTTAGGCTCTTCACTAGAGGCTGATGATTATGTTGTAGCTCTTACAGATACAGCTAACTTTAGGAAGGATGTACTTCCAAGTTACAAAGACAATAGAAAAGAGAAACGTAAACCTATGGTTTTACCTGTGCTACGTGAGTATGTGAAAGAGAAACACAATGGCGTAAGTTGGAAGAACCTAGAAGCTGATGATGTATTAGGCATTATGGCAACAGAACCTACAGATGAAGAGCGTGTTGTAGTAAGTATAGATAAAGACTTACGTACTGTACCATGTAAATTATCATCTGATGGTCTTAACATAGAGACCATACCACCAAGAATGGCTGACTATTGGTTTATGATACAGACAATGACCGGCGATAAAGTAGACGGCTATGATGGTATAGAAGGTGTTGGAATTAAAACAGCAGAAAAGCTGATTAAGAAGTATACTAATGTACCCCTTTTAGACCTGTGGAAAATTGTTGTCGGTATATACAAAGACAAAGGTTATACGGCAAAAGAAGCTTTACAACAAGCTAGAGTTGCACGTATTTTAAGACACGGAGAATATAATAAGAAAACAGGGAAGGTAAAACTATGGCAGATATGATTAAAGAACCACCGCATTATGCTAACAAAAGCATAGAGCCTATTGATTACATTGTAGCAAACAGGTTAAGTTACTGTGAAGGTAATGTAATAAAGTATATAACTAGGTGGCGTGGTAAAGGGGGTATTGAAGATTTGAAAAAAGCTAAACAATACATTGACTTTATTATAGATAAAGAAGCACAACCAAAGGTAACTGATGCACCACCTAACCATAATTTCTCACCAAGCTGATGAGTTAAAAAAACAATACGATAAGAACCCTACAGAAGAAAACAAAAAGAAATGGTATGACAAAGTTAATGAAGCTAAACCATTTTATAAAACAGTAAAGGCACAAATAAAAGAACATGAAAATATATGTAGAAAGAGATGATTTACTTACTGATTTTGGTAAGACAACATTAAAAGATAGATACTTATTACCAGAAGAGCAATCACCACAAGAAGGATTTATGAGAGCGGCTAAAGCTTTTTCTGATAATGAAGACATGGCTCAAAGAATATATAACTATGCATCTAAACTATGGTTCATGTTTAGTACACCTATTTTATCTAATGGTGGTGCTACTAGGGGCATGCCTATTTCATGCTTTCTAAATTATGTTGGTGATAGTAGAGAAGGATTAACTGGACATTACACAGAGAACGCTTGGCTTGCATCTGTGGGTGGTGGTATCGGTGGATACTGGGGTGCTGTTAGAAGTGATGGTACAAAAACTTCTGGTGGTTCACAGTCATCTGGTTCAATACCTTTTCTACACGTAGTAGATAGTGAAGTGCTTGCGTTCTCTCAAGGTAAAACTAGAAGAGGAAGTTATGCGGCATACATGGATATATCACATCCAGAGATAATAGAATTTATAGAGATGAGAAAACCTAGTGGTGGTGATGTACATAGAAAATGTTTAAACCTACATCATGGTGTAAATATCTCAGATGAATTTATGCAGTTAATAGAAAACTGTATTAAAGAACCTACGTATGATGACAGTTGGAATTTGATTGACCCACATACAAATGAAGTTGTACGTACTGTATCAGCGAGAGAGTTGTGGCAAAAGATATTAGAAACAAGAGTTGCCACTGGTGAGCCGTATGTATCATTTATAGATACTGTTAATGATGCGTTGCCTGAAACACAAAAGAAACTAGGATTAAAAGTACATCATAGTAATTTATGTACAGAGATAACATTACCTACTGATGAAGATAGAACAGCAGTGTGTTGTTTGTCTTCTGTTAACATAGAAAAATATGATGAATGGAAGAATGATAAATTATTTATATCTGACTTAGTTAGATTTTTAGATAATGTATTACAATATTTTATAGACAAAGCACCTGACCATTTGTTTAGAGCAAAGTTTTCTGCGGCATCAGAAAGAAGTATTGGCTTAGGAGCTATGGGTTTTCACTCATACTTACAATCAAAAAGTATACCGTTTGAAGGTGTTATGGCTAAGTCTATAAACAAAAAGATATTTAAAAGTATAAAAGAACAGGCTGTTGCTGAAAGTAAAAGGCTTGCAGTTAAAAGAGGTGAGGCACCTGACATGGAAGGTACAGGATTAAGACATGCACATCTACTTGCTATTGCACCTAATGCTTCATCATCAATTATTTGTGGTACAACATCACCATCAATAGAGCCGTTCAGAGCTAATGCATATGTACAAAAAACTATGTCTGGTTCTTTCTTGGTTAAGAATAAATTCTTAGAAAAATTATTAGAGAAAAAAGGATTAAATACTGAGAAAGTATGGACGTCTATATTAGCTAACAAAGGTTCTGTTCAACACATAGATGAGTTGAGCAAACATGAGAAAGATATTTACAAGACAGCAATTGAAATAAATCAACAGTGGATTATAGAGCACTGCGCAGATAGACAAGAGTATATCTGTCAAGGTCAATCTACTAATGTATTTGTACCTGCTGATGTAAACATTAAAGAGCTACATGATATACACATGTTAGCTTGGAAGAAAAAACTAAAGACACTATACTACTGTCGTTCTGAAGCTATTAAACGTGCGGAGTTAGTATCTAAAAAAATAGAAAGAACAATCATACCAGAGGCTGATTGTATTTCATGTGAGGGATAATGACAGACAATAGTATATTTGATGACTTTGATAAACCAAAAAGAAGACGTAGAAGACGTAAACAAAAACCAAACAATCAGTGTTGTGGACTGTATATCATACAATCTTAGCATTTGAATTGTTTATAATAATGATAATAGAAGGAGTGGAACTAATAATAAAATGAGCTTATTTAAAAAGAGACTACATTACAAACCGTTTGATTACGAGTGGGCGTTTGAAGCCTACGACATGCAACAGAAAATGCACTGGTTACCTAGTGAGGTACCGTTACATGAAGATGTAAGAGATTGGAACGAAAGATTAACTGGTGAAGAAAAAAGTTTAATCAGTAATATTCTAAAATTCTTTACACAAGGTGATGTAGATATAGCTCAAGCTTATCTTGATAAGTATATACCAATGTTTCATCCACCAGAAATTAGAATGATGTTAACTTCGTTTGCCGCTAGTGAAGCAAACCATGCACATAGTTACTCATTATTAAATGATACAATAGGTGAAGTACAACTAACAGACTACAAAGCATTTCAAGAATACAAAGTAATGATGGACAAACATAATTATTTGTTTGAAGATAAAGGTAAAGGTATGGAAGGATTAGCTAGAGAGATAGCTTGCTTCTCTGCATTTGGTGAAGGCTTACAATTGTTTGCATCATTTGTAATGTTATTAAACTTTCAAAGATATGGTAAAATGAAGGGAATGTGTCAGATAGTTACATGGAGCATCAGAGATGAAACACACCATGTAGAAAACATGATTAAATTATTCCATGAGTTAATCAAAGAAAACCCGAATATTTGGACAGAAAAATTTAAAGCAAGTATCTATCAAGCATGTAGAGATATGGTTGAGCTTGAAGATAAGTTTATTGATTTGGCTTTCTTAATGGGTGGTATTAGAGGCTTAAAACCAGAAGAAGTTAAACAGTATATTAGATATATTGCTGATAGAAGACTATTACAATTGTCTTTAAAACCTAATTTTAAAGTAAAAGATAATCCTTTAGGATGGTTAGACTGGGTTTTAAATGGTGTAGAACACGCTAATTTCTTTGAAAATAGAGCTACAGAATATAACAAAGGTACAATAACAGGTAAACTGTGGGACTAAAGTGCCCTTTTTAGAGGAACAAAATGCAAAAAAATACAGATGATTTGGTTTTACCAAAAACAGTAGATGAATTAGTGAAAGTATTAAATGAAGTATTTCCAGAAAAATCACCTACAGTACACGATAAGCCTAATCAAATTTATTTTCAAGCAGGACAAAGAGATGTTGTCCGTTTCATTAATACTTTAAAAGAGAGGACTGAGAAATAATATGTGTATGTCAGCACCAAAGGTACCGCAAGTACAAGCGGCTCCACCACCAGTTGCGGCTCCGACTGAAGCTCCTATGGAAGAAGCTCCAGTGTCTGAAGTTGAAACTGCTGTTACAAAAGCAGATAGTGATGTAGAAAAGAAAAGAGTTTTAAGAAGAGGAACTAAATCTTTACAAACTGCATCTGGTTTAAATATACCTACAGTATCTGGTTTAAATATTTCATAGTATAATGCATTACAATAACATGTTACAACAAACAGCTAAAGAGCGATATGAAACATTAAAACAACACAGAGAACATTTCTTAGATAGAGCTCAAGAATGTAGTGAGCTTACTATTCCATCTTTATTACCGCCAGATGGTTTTCATCCATCAACAGAATTATATAATCCATTTCAATCAGTAGGTGCTAGAGGCGTAAACAATTTAGCTTCTAAATTATTACTATTATTATTACCACCTAACTCCCCATTTTTTAGATTAGCAATAGCAGGACAAGCTAAGAAAGATTTAGATTTACAAAAAGAAGTTAAGTCAGAAGTAGAAAAATCTTTAGCAACTATTGAAAGAGAAGTATCAAACAAAATTGAACAACTTGCATTAAGAGTTAGTGTGTTTGAAGCATTAAAACATTTAATTGTTGCAGGTAATGTATTAACTTATTTACCTAAAAAGGTAGCATGAGAGTATTTCCTCTTACTAATTATGTTTGTAAGAGAGATGCGTCTGGTAACATTATTGAAATAGTCATACAAGAAATGGTGCATCCAACTTATTTAGACAAGGACACTATAGATACAATATCACAATTTGAAGACTATAAATCTGATGAGCAATGTGAACTATACACACACATTTACAAAATGGATGACACTAAGTTTTATACGTGTCAAGAAATAAAAGGTGTAAAAATACAAAACTCTATCGGTACATACACTATAGATAACTTACCTTATCAAGCATTAAGAATGGTAAGAGTAGATAATGAAGATTATGGTAGAGGTTATGTAGAAGAATTTCTAGGTGACTTAAAATCATTAGAAGGTTTATCACAATCACTTGTAGAAAGTGCGGCGGCATCTTCTAAAGTAGTATTCATGGTAAGACCTAACTCAGTTACTAGAAAGAAAGATTTAGCACAGACTAGAAACGGTGATATTATTACTGGTTCATCTGATGATGTTGCTGTATTACAAGCACAGAAACAATATGATTTACAAGTAGTAGAAAGAAGTATTGCTAAGTTAGAAGAAAGAATGTCTTTTGCTTTCTTATTAAATACTGCAATACAAAGAGATGCTGAAAGAGTTACAGCACAAGAGATTAGATACATGGCACAACAATTAGAAACTGCTATGGGTGGTATATATTCATTACTATCACAAGAGTTTCAATTACCTTTAGTAACCATATTAATGAAAAGAATGTCTCAATCAAATGAGATACCTTCTTTACCAAAAGGTTCAGTACAACCTACTATTATTACAGGTGTAGAAGCTTTAGGTAGAGGAAATGATTTACAGAAATTAAGAGAATTTGTTGCTGAGATTGCTAACTTAGCACAAGTAAATCCTCAAATAGTTCAAACATTGAACACACAGGATTTAATAAAACGGATTGCCACAGGTTTAGGCATTGACACAGAAGGTCTTGTTAAGTCAGAAGAAGATATAATGGCTGAACAAGAAGAGATGGCTAGTCAAATGCAAAACGACCAGATGATGCAAATGGCTGAGAAAGCTGTAGCACCTGCTGTTAATGGCATGATGAAACAATCACAAGGATAATATAAATGGTAGATAGCGTAGAAATAAAAGCAGAAGAAACTACTGAAGAAAAACCAGTAGAACAAGTAAACGAGACACAGCCCGCACAAAGTAAACCTGAAGGCTTGCCTGAAAAATTCAACACTGTTGAAGATTTGGCTAAGTCATATGCAGAGTTAGAAAAGAAACTTGGTGAGCAGTCTCAAGAAACTAAGACTGAAGAAGTTAAAACAGAACAACCACAATCTAATAATAAATTAGAAATAGCTGAGAAAGCTGTTGCTGATGCAGGTTTAGATATGTCTTCTTTACAACAACAGTATTCTGAAAAAGGTCAGTTAGATGATAAATCTTACGAAGCCTTAGAGAAAGTAGGAATAACTAAACAGTATGTTGATAATTATATTGCAGGTCAAGAAGCAATAGCAAATCAACAAGCTAATGAAATTAAACAAACTGTTGGTGGTGAAGAAACTTATGAAGAGATGGTAGATTGGGCTTCTAAAAATATGACGGAAGGTGAGAAGCAAGCTTATAACAAAGCTGTAAACAGTGGAGATATGGATACAGTTAAGTTAGCAGTAAATGCTTTGAAAAGTCAATTTGAAAGAGCTAATGGTGTTGAACCTAAACTTGTAGAAGGTAAAGCACAACCAACATCTGAAGAAGGCTTCCAGTCATGGGCACAAGTAACAGAGGCTATGGCTGACCCTAGATATGCAAAAGATGTTGCGTATCAAGATGAAGTAAAAACTAAACTAGCAAACAGTAACTTATAGGAGATATATGTACGGAAAGAAAAAAGCTAAAGGTAAGAAGATGCTAAAAGGTGGACAGAAAAAACTACCTATGGCATTACAGAAAAAAATAATGAAAGCTAAGAAGAAAAAGTAATGGCTAAAGTAAAAGGTTTGTACGCAAATATTCATGCTAAACGTAAAAGAATTAAAGCGGGTAGTGGTGAGAAAATGCGTAAGCCGGGCAGTAAAGGTGCTCCAACAGCAAAACAATTTAAGAGAGCGGCAAAGACAGCTAAGAAAAAATAATGCCGGCTAAAAAATATCAGTCGCCTTCTGGTGGTTTAAACGCCGCCGGAAGACGATACTTTAAAAGAAAAACAGGTGCTAATTTAAAAGCTCCTGTTACAGGTAAAGTAAAAAGAGGTTCTAAAGCCGCAAAGCGTAGAGCTAGTTTTTGCGCGAGGATGAAGGGAGTAAAGGGAGCTATGAAGAAACCAAATGGTAAACCAACAAGAAAAGCTTTAGCTCTTAGAAAATGGAGATGTAGATAATGTCACCATTAGGTAAACAAATATAAAGTGCAGAGAACATGGCAGATTTTCTTGCGCTATTAGATTAGTAAAAAAACTAATCAATTTAAAATAGTTGTGCACCGTTTTTACGGGGCAACTTGCCAAAACATATTTAATTAAGTGTAATAACTTGACCGCCTGCGGGTGATAATCTTGAATATGAAACTGAAACATATGTAGAGGCTTTTATAAATAAACGTCATAACAAAGGAGAACACTATGGCAAATGCAACTCCAGTATCAGTTGGAAGAGTAAATGCAGGTGGTTCAGAAGACGCTCTGTTTCTGAAAGTTTTTGCAGGAGAAGTTTTAACTTCTTTTGATAGAGCTTCAGTTACTCAAGGTGCTGAAATGGTCAGAAGTATTGCTTCTGGTAAATCAGCTACTTTCCCAGTAATGGGTAGAGTGGATGCTTCATACCACACAGCAGGCTCAGAAATAACTGGTTCTGATGTAAATCACAACGAGAAGGTTATTACAATTAATGACCTACTTTTATCTTCAGTATTTTTATCAAATATTGAAGAAGCTAAAAACCACTGGGATGTTAGAAGTGCGTACTCAGCAGAAATTGGTAGAGCGTTAGCTTTCCAAAAAGATAAGCACATCTTACAAACTATTGGTCAAGCGGCACAAGCTTCTGCAAACGTAGCTGACACAAGTTACGCTTCAGGAACTGTTCTAACAAACACTAACATTGCTTCAGCTACAGCTTCAACTGCGGCTAACGCTATGATAGACAGTTTGTTTGATGCGGCTAAACAAATGGATGCTAACTACGTTCCAAAAGAAGGTAGAAAAGCTTTCATTAGATTAGAAGAATACTACAAATTAGCGAACGGTACTAACGTAACTAACGTTGACTTCTCAGGTCAAGGTTCAATTGCGGAAGGTAAAGTTGTTAAAGTAGCAGGTATTGAGTTAATCCCTACTGCTCACTTTGTATCTTCTAACGTTACTGCGGCTCCGGATGCAGGTTCAGCAACTGCGGGTGGTTCAAACCCTCAAGCTGTTGACTTATCAAACTACGTATGTTTGGTATCTCATCCATCTGCTGTAGGTACTGTTAAGTTAATGGACTTGGCTGTTGAATCTGAATACGATATCAGAAGACAAGGTACATTAATGGTAGCTAAGTACGCTATGGGTCATGGAGTATTAAGACCTGAAGCGGCTGTTGGAATTAAAGAAGCGTAATAGCTTAACTTTAATCTTGAAGTGGCGGGAGCGCGAGAGTTAACCCGCCATTTCTATTATATAAGGAAATTATGACAACACAAATTACACCAACTACAGAATTACAAGCGATAAACATCATGCTGTCAGTTATCGGTGAGGCTCCAGTATCATCAATAACAGGAACAGTATCTGTTGACGTATCAACAGCAAAAAATATTTTAGACGAAACTTCTATGTCATTACAATCACAAGGATGGCATTTCAATACACACGAAAAATACACATCATTGGCACTCGACCAAGATAATAAAATTCCCCTTCCATCAAACTGCGTAAAAGCAGATGCTAGTAGAAATTACAGACACATAAATATCACTATAAGAAATGGTTATCTATATGATTTAGAAAGACATACAGATGTATTTACTACTGTACCAAAAGAAGTTGATTTAGTTTTAGTACAACAATTTGAACAATTACCTGAATACGCAAGACAATATATTACACAAAAAGCATCAAGAAGATTTGCATCAAGATTTCTTGGTGATAGTGAAATTGTTAAACTTATCGCACAAGATGAAAACGAAGCATTAATGTCGTTCCATCAAGCAGATAGTCAAGCGGCTGATGTTAATATATTAGAAGGTGATAGTAATACTTATTCAATAATAAACAGACCAACTAGAAGGACTTACTAATGGGTGGTGTAATATCACAGAGTATTCCTAATTTTCTGAATGGTATCTCACAGCAAACACCTACACAAAGAGGTGTTAATCAAGGTGAAGAACAGATAAATTTACAAAACAATATTGTAGATGGACTATCTAAAAGACCACCTTTTGAATACATAGCAACATTAGACAGCACAAATGTATTTCCTAACACAACTAAATTTTGGTCTATACAAAGAGATGTTGATAATCAATTTATTGTAGCGTTTTACAATGGTGGTGTCAAAGTATGGGACTTAGATGGTAATGAGCAAACTGTAACAATAGCAAGTGGTTCATCTTATTTAACATCAACAAATCCTAAAGAAGATTTTAGATTAGTTAACATTGCAGATTATACATATGTTGCGAATAAATCAGTAACAGTATTAGCAGATACTACAACAAGTGCATCTAAGATAGAAGAATTTTATGTGCCTATAGTATCAAGTAATTATGGTAGAACTTTTTCTATAGAAGTAAACATCCTGATATGACTTATGGTGTTAAGGCGGCATTAAATATGCCTACAGGTTCTAACTTATCACATGATGCATCTTTTAGAGATACTGCAAATATTGCAGATATATTATTTAATGGTACTTCAAGTACAGCATGGGATGGTTCATCATCAGCTTCTTTTGCATTAACAAGAACTGATACAGGTGCAACATTAAGTACAACACAAGGATTAGGTACTTCAACAGAAGTTACAAATTATTTTACAATGACTTTATATCCTTCTGTTATTAGAGGTGTAGTTACAGATGGTGATGCTGATTATGAACTAGAAACAAGTGATGGTTCTGGTAATACATCTTTATATTCAGTAAGAGACACTATAAATGATTTTACAAAATTACCTTATCATGCACATCCTGATAGTAAAATTAAAGTAATAGGTGATGAAGGAGATACATTATCAGATTACTGGGTACAATGGCAATCAGATGGTGTATGGTCAGAAACAATTGCACCTGATGTAAGTTTAGGATTAGATAATTCTACAATGCCACATGCATTAATAAATAACAATGATGGTACATTTACATTTCAAGAATTAACTTGGGACGACAGAGCTTGTGGAGATGGTATTACAAATCCTAACCCTAGTTTTGTAAACAATAAAATTAATAATTTATTATTCTATAAAAATAGATTAGGTGTATTAGCCAGAGATAATTTAATACTCACAGGTAACGCAGAGTTTTTCAATTTCTTTTCTAAGACAGTAACACAAGTTTTAGATACAGACCCTATAGATGTAGCGGCGTCTGGTTCAGAAGTTAATACATTGTTTGACAGTGTAGCATTTAATGAAGCATTACTATTGTTCTCAGAAAAAGCACAATATAGATTAGGTAACGTTGGTCAATCATTAACACCTACTACTGCTGTATTAAATGAAGTATCAGCATTTGAATTTAACCAAGCTGTAAAACCTGTATCAGCAGGTAAGTATGCATATTTTGCACAAGCTAGAAATAACAACACAGCAATAAGAGAATACTTTGCTGATGATGATACACTTACAAATGATGGTTTAGACATAACAGTATCAGTACAAAATTTATTACCGGCTAATGTATATCAGTTAATTAGTAACACTACTGAAGATACACTTGTTGCATTAGCGGCAGACACTAAAGATACACAAGTTGCACCATATACTACAGGTACAGATATAACATCTACTAATGGTGGTACTATGTATATCTATAAGTATTTCTTTGACAGAGGTGAGAAAGTACAAACAGCATGGTCTAAGTGGACTATTAACAATGGTAAAATATTAGGTGGTTTGTCTTTTGAAAGTATTATTTATTTAATGGTTGTTGAAGGTACAGATACAAAATTATTTAAAATAGATTTAAGAAACCTAAAAGATACTACAATTGGTTTCAATGTTTATGTAGATTTAAAAACAAGTGTTACAGGCACGTATGATAGTGCAACAGATTTAACTACATTTACATCACCTTATGGTGCTAAAACAGGATTATTAGCTGTAGATAGAACTAATGGAAATAATTATACAGCTACAAATACAAGTGGTTCTACATATACAATAGAAGGTGACCACACTTCATTGTTTATTGGTATACCTTATGAAAGTAAATACACTTTATCAGAACAATATGTAAGAGAAAGCTCAGGTAGAGGATTAGTGTCTATTACTTCAGGTCGTTATCAAATTAGAAATATATCATTAAACTTTGAAAACTCAGGGTACTTTCAAGTAGAAGTAACACCAGAAGGTAGAAACACAAGTTACACATACATGAATGGATATATTATAGGAACATCTACAAGTAAAGTTGGTGTACCTGCAATTAGCTCAGGTACTATTAAGGTACCCGTTTCATGTAGAAACACAGATTTTACATTTGATATTAAGAGCTCTTCGCATTTACCAATGTATATTGCTAGTGCAGAAGTAGAAGGATATTATCATAATCGTTCAAGAAGGATTTAAATGACCAGAGAAAACTATGTTAGACCCGCTATTCTAAAAGATACTTTAGAGTTAGCACCAAGAATACGTAAAGATGATAGAGCAGAGATACGAGCATCTAATAATTCATCACCTTTAGAAGCTTTAGTATTTCCATTTACAGAACCTAATGGTAAAATTTATAGTATTATAGGTTCACAATCAGAAGGTGTTATTGGTATGTTTGGAGTAGCTAAGTGTGCTGAGCCTGATTATGGCGTAGCATGGTTATTGTCTAGCGAACTTTTATTTAGACATACAAAACAATTTATAAAAGAATGTCCATACTGGATAAATGAGATGGGTAAAGGTTATAAATATTTGTATAACTTTGTAGACAAAAGAAATTGGAAGTCATTAAAGTGGCTTCAATATTTAGGCTTTGAGCCAAAACAAGAAATAGGTGATTATGGTTTTGGTAAGATGCCGTTTTTATTAATGATGAAGGAGATAAAATAATATGTGTGATGTCGTAACAGCACTTAAAATAGGAACAGCGATACAATCTTATAGAGAGAGAAAAGCAATAGCTAAAGGTCAACAAAGAGCTAATGCACAAACAAGAACTAATTCAGACCAAGCTTATCTTAGTGACTTAGCTAAAATAGATGCTGAATATGTAGCGGCTAGTAGAGAAAAGAAAGCAGAAGATTTTAAATTATCACAAGAAAATGCTAAGAAACAAGCACAAGCATTAAATTTAAATGCAGGTAACGGTACTAAAATTGTACAAGATATTGCAGGCGCATATGATATGCAATTTTTAGATGTCGCTAGAGATTATGAAATGGATGTTGTAAAACTTATGGGTCAAGAAAGTGATGCATACGCGGCACAGCAAAGAAGATACAATAGTATTAAACCAGTAGCAATGCCTAGTAGAACAGGCTTGATGTTACAGGTTGCAACTATTGGAGCTGAAGGTTATCAAGGATATCAAAATAATCAGAAACCAGATACAGGAGAGGTAGTAGCACCATAATGGCATACAAATCAAGAGTTACAAATAAATACATGGGAGCAACATTTGCAGGTCAAGTAAATGCGGCTAATAGAAGTGAAGGATTAGATTTAGTTCAAGTATTACAAAGAGATGTAAACCCTGCATTAGAAAGAATTTACAATAAAGGTGTACAAAATAAAAAAGATGCGGCTGTAAATAAAATGCAAGAATTGTATGCAACTAAAGATGCAGAAACAATTAATCAAGAAATATTAAATGGTGTACATCCAGAATTATCTGGTAGATATGTAGAGAAAACTGTACAGTATCACAGAGGTAGACATGAAGCTGTTGATGCTATTTCTAAAATAAAAGAAAATAAACATAAGTACGATTTTCAAACTACTAACTTACCTGCATTTTATAAAGAATATTTACCTAGTTTTGCAGATAAAGATGGTTCATATGCATTAGGTTTTGCGGCTGTATTTAATAATTTTAAAGCTAAAGATGCTTTGGCTGATGCTGAAGTAAGAAGTAATTATGCACAAACTAAAAAATAGAAGAAGGTGTAAAGATTATTTCAGAACAAGATATAGATGATGTATGGTCTACAGCTAACTCTTTAAAAACACCTATGCCACCAGAAGAAGGTGATGCAGGTACTAGATACATGTATTCTAATGAAGAAGTAAATCAAGTTGTAATGTCGTATGCAGAGAATTTATACAACACAGCTACATCTACAGATGAAATAGATAGAGCATTAAAGATACTAAATTCATCAAGAGGTATTGGTAAAGATGGTATGAAGTTAGGTTCACTAGCTAGTACAAAAAGAAAAGATGTATCAAAATTAATAGGTCAGTTAAATAGCAAAAGAGTTACTATAGAAAATCAAAACAGAGTTAATGAAAAATACAATCAAGAGCAAGAAGTTAAGAGTATATTTTCTGATGCATTTGCTGATAACGAAGATGGTAAACCTAAAACATTTTTAGAAAGAAAGAATATAGAGATAAGTTAGAAAGAATTGACCCTAGACTAACAGCCGCATTTGATGAATTAAATCGTGCAGATAGATTTGCAGATACAGACCCTAGAAATATTGACCAGTTTAAAGTTAATATATTATTAGGTGAGTATGATAGTTTAGAAGAAATGGTAAAAGCTTTTCAAAGTGAAAATATTCCTACATCTCAATTAACTACTGCTATTAGTTACTTTGAGAAACAACAAAATAATAAAGACAAAGGTCTAGCACCTATTTATCAAACTAATACTACTTACAGCTCACAACTAGATTTAATTACATCTAGTGTAAAAGGTAATTTTACATCTAATGGTATTTTAAAATCTAATGGTGCCGAAGCAATTAGAAATGCTACAAATTATGCTATTATAGAAATGGAAGAGTTTGAACAAAACTACATTAAAAAGAATGGTGAAAAACCTTCTAATGCAGACAGACGTGAGTTTATGATTAAACTAGGTGATTACATTACTAAGACATTTAGAGATGACCAAACTGACCCTGAAATTATGACTATGACAGAAAAAGAACAGTCAGAAAGAGAAGCTGAATTACAAAAAGAATTACAAGCAGAACAAAATCAGCTAGCTCTTCAGTCTATAACAGATAATATTACATCTATTACAGAAAACATTGCAAGTCAAATACAAGCATTACCTAAATATGAAGATACAGGTATGCCAGATGCTCTTGTACCGGGTGACCAAGAAGCTGATTTTAATAGAAAACAAAAACTAAATTAATTAAAGATACATTACAAGATACATTGAATGTAACTATTGATGCTAATTTTATTAAATATTTATTAGAAAACAGAGAAGCTGTTACACCTATGATAGAGAGTTTGTCTAAAGCTTATGGTGTAGATACTAATAGAATGTTACAATTAATAAAACAAATATCAACAGGAAGTTAATAAATGGCTGAATTAAACTGGAATATCTTAGAAGATAATCCTGCATCTACAGTTGATACTGTAAATACAAGAATTAAGAAAAGAGGTGGACAACCTCTAGCTGTATCAGGACAACTTAAAAAAAGCTAAAGATGCTGAAAGCGCATTAGAAGAAATACAATCAGAACGTTTTTATAATACCTTAAAATCCTATTATTCTTATAGGGAAAATGATAATTCATTTTTTGATAAATCACACGCAGACTTACTAGAATACTTCTACACCGATAGGTCATGGAGAAACAACAACACTGTTTCTATGAGTATGGATATGGCTAATGTTATTGGTGAAGAAGATAATAACAGACTAAAAGAATTTGCATACATACAACAAACATACAACATGTTACCTTCTTTTTGGGATGACCCTAATAGAAGTTTTGGTTCATGGTTAGTAGATAATGGTGGTGCTATGTTAGCTGACCCTGTTAACTTGATTGGTGTAGGTGTTGGTGGACAAGCGGCAAAACAAACATATAAACAAGTTTTAAAAGAAGCATTAAAAGGTAAGGTAGCTAAAGAAATTACTGAGCAAAGTGTATTAATAGCGGCTAAAGAAGCTGAGAAAAAAGCTTTAGGACAAGCTGTTAAAAAAGGTGCTTTGTATGAAGGTGCTATTGGTGCAGGTGTTACTACAGCGCAAGATGCTATGTTACAAACTACTGCTATACAAACAGGTGTACAAGATGAATTTAGTCTAAAACAATCTGCTATTGCAGGAGCGGCAGGATTTGGTTTTGGTACATTATTTGGTGCAGGATTTTCTTATGGTGGATTTAAGTTAACTAATAGAAATTTAAAAAATCAATCTGTAAGACAGTTAGTAGATTTACAAAACTATGGTAGAGATGATATTACAGGTAGAAGATTATTTGAAGATTTAACAGTTAAGAAAGACAAGAAAAATTATTATCAAAATTTAAGTAAAGAACAGATAGACAGTATAGAAGCTAGAAGTAAATTAACAGGTGAAACTACTGATGCTAGAATTAGAAATTTAAGAGAAACAGCAGACGCAGGTATGTCATCTACAGATAAACCACCTAAAACACCTTTTAACTATACAAGATATAAAAGAGGTGCCGCTCTAACTTATCTTAAAAACTCAGCTAATGAAATGAGTGAGATAATTGGAACAGATAAAATTACCTTACAAGATATGGAACAGGTGGCAGAGAAGCTAGGAGCTGACCCTAAGAAATTAAGAAAATTAGGTAAGTCAAAAGCTAAAGAAGATAGAGAATTATTTGGTTTGATTATCGCACATGGTGACAGCATGATAAAAGAAAGTGAAGATATAGTAAAACTATCTAATGAATTAAATAGAGTTGATTTAAAACCAAAAGAAAAAGAATTAATTATAAAAGAATTAGAGTTACGTAATGATGTCTTAAATGAACTAATGGATGTTCAAAAGAAATTACAAGAAAACTATGCAAGAGCTACTACAGCAGGTAGAGTTATTAAAGATAAAGATAGAGCTGTGTCATTAATATTAGACCCTGAAGATATCAAAATGAAAGAGCTAAAACAAGGCGACCCGGAAGCTTTCTGGAAAACTGTATCAATGTTAGATGATGATAACCAAGTTATACTAGCATTACAAAATGCAAGAAAAGTTAACAAGTGGGATATAGCGGCAGAGTATGTAAATAATAACTTACTGTCTTCACCTGACACACACATACTAAACATTATATCAGGTCTTACACAAACACAATGGAAACCTTTTGTTATGTTATTAAGAGCAGGTAACATTGCTATTAAAGATAGACAAAGAGCTAAAATTGTAGCTAGAGAAGCTTTACAAACATATATTTATCAGTACGTATATACAGGACATGCATTAAAAAGAGCACTAAAAAGTTTTTACTACGGCAGACCTATTCTTGACAGTCGTCAAATGAAATATGATAGTAATATTAGACAAGGTCAGATGCAAAGATTTATCAATGAAACAGGTAAATTATTGACTGAACCTTTGGGTATGATAGGAACTCCAATACAAAAAGGAATTATAGAACCTGCATCATATGTTACAAGTTTACCTATGAGAGTGTTATCTGCCGGTGATGAATTTCTTAAAACTATGATGTTTAAAGCAAGAACTGCGGCACAAATAAATTCAAGAATAATAGATGAAACACCTGATATAGGTGTATTTAAAAATAGATTAGAATACAAAAAAGATTTAGGTAAATTATCAATCACTAAAAGATACAGTGGATGCGTTGAACCAATAATATCCATTGAAATAAAAGATGATGCTTCTGGAATAGTCATAGCTGAAGCAGAAGTAAGCTTATATGAATTTGCAGAAGCAATCACAGGATTAGGAAGTCGACCAGTTAATATAATTAAATATCCACAAGCAGACGAATTAGAAAAATACAATAGAGCTAAATTAATCAAAAATGCATTTATAGAAAGACCAAAATCATTCAATAGAGATGAAATGAGAAGAGAAGCTAGATTAAAAATAGCTGAATTACCAGAAGTAAGATCTCTTGAATAT
>FUIF01023257.1_pt1 | contig 19687 bp, 32 predicted proteins | sample 1003461 | NCBI WGS metagenome assembly FUIF01 (sample SAMEA80401918, study PRJEB19352) | marine metagenome | reverse complement strand
TGCTTCAAGCTCAGCAATCCGCTTGTCCTTGGCTTCAGCAGCCTCGCGGAACTGCTGTTCAAGAGCCTGACGCGCCTCGGTGTACTTGCCTTCTGATTCAAGTTTGTTCTGCTCAACGTTGCGCTTGAACTCAAGCAACTCTTGAACATCAACGCCGTCAGGGACAGTTTTGGCTTCTTTGAGTTTGCCAATCAACTCATAATTCTTTTTCTCTAAGGCTTGAATGCTGTTCTTGAGTGCATCCAGCTCGGCATTGTTTGGAGCTGCTGGAGACGTAATCTCCTGATTCTGCTCTTCAGACATGAATAACCCGTAAGGTTGATTTCACGACCACTTTACTTTGTCCGCCCAATATGCGGCAGATGTCTTGCCCTTCGCGATGTTTTTTGCGTGGCGCTTCTTAAATGACGCCCGCTTAGCTTTGTCCGCAGCACTCTCACCTTTGCGCGGACGTTTCGTGTCAGCACCCTGCGCGCCGAACCTAATGAGCCTCGGTTTGCCGTCCTGCTTAATGACGACAGCGTGAGACTTGCCGCTCGGATGGTTCGGCGTACGAATGGGCTTATCAAAGCCCGCAAACGTATGGCCACCGCGTTTGATGCTCATCGCTTTTTGTTGTAGCGGGCGTAGATCGCAGCATCAGCTGTCCGCGCCTTGTCGCCTCGCATGTAGCTGTTGACCCGACCCATGGCCCAAGCCGCCATCGGCACATTCCGCGATCCGCTGGACAGGTAAGCACCTTGGCCCTTGCGATAGACCGCCGCCAGCTCGCCGTAAAAGAACTTGGACTTCTCAGCCTTTTCTTTTAGGGCCTTTTTTGTTGCGGCGTTTAGTGGTTTTCTTTTTGGTGCCACCTTGCTTGGCCCTCGATGCTGAAACGGCTTTGATGTCGATGAACTCGCCAGCCTTGTAAGCCTCAGCGGTTCGCTTGATCTCACGGGCCTTGGCAGCGCGGTTCTTCGCACCCGATAGGTACTTCTTGGGCAGGCCGGTGGCCTTGTCCTTCGGAACGCGCCGCTTGCGTGCCATTACTTTTTCTTGCTCCCCTTCTTCTTTTTCTTAGGGGGACGACCCATTTTTGAGCCGTAGGTGCCAGGACCTTTAGGCATCACTCACCCTCCGAAGGTGCTTCAGTTTTAGCGGACTTTTTCTTGGCCGTCGCTTTGGACTTGGCCTTAGTGCCTGTTGCCTTGAATTGGTACTTAGTTGGAAGCGGCATTGGGATAACGACTTTTTAACTGATCCAACGTTAGCTCTGACCCGTCCTGCCTTACAAACTTGCGAATTGCATCCTCTGGTCCCACCTGCTTACTCAGATAATCAAAGTAGCTGGCGCGTGGTCCAAGGATTCGCTCTCTCTCTGCAGCTGTTTGCTTTGCCAGCCACCCACCGTAAGTTGTGCCTTCAGGAACCAATCCGCTGGCGCTTGAGCGTTCATCCTCTTCTGGCTCAGGTATTCCCAACCCTTCGTAATCGATAATCGGCACCGTCGCTGATCGACAGTTGAAATGCTGTGGAGGTAACGGACCTTTGCCGTACTCATGCACGGTTCCATCTAATGCCCGACAGATGGCCGATGTCCTGCCATCTAATGTTGCGACGTACTTATACCGCTTGGTCACGTCTTGGTTTGCTTCAAAAACCTTTTGGATCGCTGCATTTGCAACCTGATTGATTGAAGTGCGGACCAGTGTACGAATTTGGTTGTCAGCGGGAATTGTTGCTTGGCCACCAGCTGCAATCACCTGATTGATGCTTCCGGGCTGTCCTTGACGCAACCTTCCTTTCAGGCGTTTGACGATTGAATCAGTCGTCTCTCCCTGCAACAAGCCGTTGCGAACAGCTTGACCGAACAATGCTGTTTGTTTTTCGCCCAAATCTTGGAATGACTTTTGCAGCACTTGTCCGTTAGGCAGCGTCAACGTGACACCTTCAGCAATAGTCAGGCGAATGCCAGTGCCTGCACCTGTGACAGCAGCTTGCAAGTCATCACTGAGCGAAATAATTCCACGCTGCGTCGGATCAACAGTTACGACTGCTTCAGCGAAATTAGGCGAGATGACAACAGGGTTAACGGTGTCACGGAGTTCTGCAGGCAATGCCTCCCGCAGCTCTGCTGCAACGAAACCAGCTTCGACACCGGCAAGCTCTTCAAGCTCCTCGATTGACAATGAAACGCTTTCGTTTGCCCATCTCCCGACGTTGCTTTTGAGCTGCGCCAATATCGAACGCAGACGCGCTGCCTTGTCAGGCGCCGCTAAGTCGTCCAGTCCCCTTAACTGCTCAATCGCATCAACGACTAAATCGTTGTAGGCATTGATGATCCGCTTTGCAACACTGTTGCTATAGCGGTTCAGGTTGATTGCGTTGCTATAAAACTCAGATGGCGTGCTCATGAGTCATAGATGCCCAGATATTTCGGGTCGTCAATGCACGCCACTGAGACACCACAGCCAGCTCGCAACGCGTTACCGACAAGATCAGAAAACTCGGCAATGACATCCTGTTCATACAGGCCGATTGATGTTTCCGACACGCCGCATACCTTGCCGTGCAAATACCAAGTGACCCGAATCACCGCGTAGGTCTGTTCTGTCAGCTCTTGCTTTGAAAAGAACAGCAGCCGATTGATTGGTTCTTCCGGCTTGCGCTTGCGCAGATTATCCATCCAGTTCATCTTCAACCTCCGGCCCTGCTTCTGGCATTGTGGCCTCTGTTTCAGGCGCAGGCTCAGGTCGCTGCATTTCAATCAAGCCACCGGTCTGTGTGGCTTCGATCTCCTCTTCAATGTCGAAGTCTTCGGATAGAACGTCGCCGTTGGCTAGCTCGTTCAGCAGCGTGTCCTGGGTGATCGTGCCAGCGGTGTAGAGCTGCAGCAGTGCTTGGATCTCTTGCGGCTCAAGGCGCTGCCCCATGAAGTCGCGGTTGACCTGGCTGCTGCCCGCCACCGGCTGTTGCAGGTACTCAGCGTGAAAGCGCAGGCAGTTGTCGATCAGATCCTGCATCTGCTGAGCAATCACCATCATGGTGCTGTCACCTTGGCTGCGATCAATCCGCTTGGCCTCGGCTGACTCGCCCACCAGCTTTGCGCCGAGAACAGCAGCAAGACCCAAGCCGTTGATCTTGTTCTCGATCTGCTCCAGCTGCTTGAACTGTGCGTCGAAGCTATTTCCTGATGGCTCGATGTATTCACTGCGCGCCGTCTCGGGAAGGGCCAGTGCTTCCGACGCGCCGGCACTGATCTCCTCTGCTGACTGCGGGAACCCGTAGATCGCGAGCAGGGGGATGGCACTGACCGACAGGATGTTCGAGAGGTCGGATGAAACCTGGTAGTGCTGCAGGTTTAGCTCGGCGATGTCATCCAGCGGCGGGATCGATTCCATGACCCCTGTGCGGTTGGCGTAAGCAACGGCGAAGGGAATCTCGCTCAGACTGGTGCGCCCTTCATCGACGATCTTGTAATCACCCTTCTCGTCCTTTTCGTGAATTTCGTATGCGCCAGGGGTGAGCACTCGCACCCTTTCGACATCCTTCTCGCCGTACTTGCCATCGGGCACGGTGACGGTCTCCGCAATGCGGAGCATGGTCAGCCGTTGCCTGCCATCGGCAATCTCAGTCCGCCAGCCAAGCAACTCTCTGGGAGAGATCGTGATCCAGTACGGGCGGCCGCTATCGCCAGCTCTCGGAGCATCGACCAGCACACCGACGTGGCCGTAACGCAGCGCGATGCGTGCGGTGTTGAACAACCAGGTCTGCAGGTCGTTGCCTTGCAGATCAACGTCGAACAGCTGCTCGGTGACTTGATCCGACACGTCGGTCAAGCGCACAGGCTTGCGGGTCAACATGCCCGCTAGGAGAAGTTCGAGGCGTTTGTAAAACGGGGAAAGAACTGCTTTGGAGAGGCGAACGTCATAGCTCTCATCTGCCTCTCTCGGAAACTGCGGCAAAAACTTTCTGTGGCCCTGACGAATTCCTCGCGTGCCTTTCAATAACTGCTCAATAAGTAGCCATCCAGGTTCCATTCGCACCCAGGAATTATTCGGGGCATCAACGGTCCTTTCGGTGCTAACGCGGACACGCCCAGAGAAACCCGAACCTGAATACACAGCTAAATCCCGCCCATCTCAATCAGTTTAGTAAAGCCTGATTCCAGTACCACGACCACTGCGCGCGTGGAGCGGGTTATACAGAGCCCACACTGCATACCCCAAACTGTCATTGAGGTGGTCGTATCCGGCCTCTTTATCAGGCTCCTCTGGGTTGCGTTCTGAGTAGCTCTGAAGCTCCAGGCACTCGATCATTCGTTCGCATTTGGCAAGGATCTGCAGCCGGATCTCGCCTTTGCCGTTCTCCAGCAAAGCTTGAACAGCAGCCACCCGATCACGAATGAGAGGGTTTGAACGACCGGCGATGACCGATAGACCCGCTGATTGCAATAACTCAATGTCTGTTTTCGAGGCGTTCGTGCTTCGATTTGCGCCTGATGCGTCTGGGTATACATAAACAGGGGCAGAAACGTGCGCAGATCTTCGCTTGATTTCTGCAGCCAAGGCATCTGTGTCATGAGCCTTCACTTCGTCGATGACTAGGAATTGCTGGCCCAGACGCACACCACAAACGGCGTTGCAGTTACCAATGTTGAAGTCGATGCCCCAATGACGCGGTTCGTTGTCGAGGTTGACCGGGGCCGCCTGAATGACGTGCTTCGCTCGGTCAAATCTGTCGTAAACCTGCGTGCTGTTTAGAAGAGTGAAGTCTCCGTTGAGGTAGGCAGCAAGGCTGGCGGAGTCGTAGTTCTCCTGCAGCCGTTCGATGAAGTCTGGGGGCAGATGTGGATTATCCGCCGTCCGCATCTTAATGAGCCTGCGATCTTCGCGCTGCTGCATCTCCGGTTTGCCGAACTGCTGGAACAACCAGCGGTAGCCCTCAGGCGTACTAGCCACAGCAAATTGGCGTTTGTTGCCAACACGCAGACGGCCAAGGATTTTCTCGAAAGCGTTCTGAGCATCGACCAGGCGGAGAATGTCGATCTCGTCGAACAGTGCCCAGGCAGCGTTGACGCCAACCGCTGAGAAAGTTCCGTTCTTGATTGACCGGCAGAGGATGGTCGTCGGTTTCTCCAGGTGCAGGATGTACTCCGGTAGCGGACTGGTCCGGTAGGTGTAAGGGATGCCGTACTGCTCCAGGAAGCGGTCGAACGAAGCCTTCCAGATGTCGCGAATCATCGGGTAGGTCGGCTCCATCACGATGCCGGTGTGCCCCTGGTTTTGAACGGCAAGCACCACCGATTTTGCGTTCAGGCTGTGCGTCTTGCCTGCGCCGTACCCAGCAGTCAGCCCCAGGATCTGCGTGTCGCTGTCTTCGACGAACGCCAACTGACCAGGGTGCAGATCAGCTTTGATGCGCCGGATGATGTCTTCAGTGTCCTGAGAAGACGGCGGCGTGGCGAACTGAGTGAGCAGTCCAGGCTCACAGATGTCGTCAACCAGGCTCATGACATCTCGAACCGCAGTAGCCGTGCCTGCATCTCGATGGCTTTGAGTGCGGTGCTGTATTGCTGCCGCGTGGTGGCTTTGCGCTGAATGTCCTTCAGAGCGGACAGCGACTCATGCAGCCACTCGGGGCGCTCCAGCTCAGCATCGAGGCGCTGATGATCGCGGGCTCTTTTGATGTACTCCTCGACCTGCCGCTCCGAGATTTCCCACGTTTCCGAACCGTACTGAAGAATTTGAGTTCTACTATTTCCCTCCAATAAGAGCTTGTAAACGGTATTTATCCGCGCATCTATTTCAGAAATAGTGGACTTCTTCTTTGCCATGCCCTGAGCTTACAGGCGCTGCAGTAATGATGGAAGATCCGACGGCAGCTGATAAATGATGTCGGGGGATGGATCGGACCAACAGACTCGCAACGGATCTGCTTGCTCGCCCTGCCTTTCCCGCCTCGTTCTACGGGTGTTGTATAGCTTTCAGCCTGGGTGGGGGACTTCCCAGGCATCAGGCTCCCCGACGGGTTTTAGTTGGGCTTGGTGAAGCACACGAGGATGCGGTCATCTGTAAAGATGTTGCGCTCAAACTCGGCCCAGCGAAAGCCCTGGTCGTAGACCTGCTGGCAAATCAGAGCAAACCGGTCAGGCGTCATGTCGGGGCCAATCACGATGGTGTCGGAAAAACCACCGCGCCACTCCGGCGCTTGGGCGATTGAGTCGTCCCAGGGCAGCAGCGGCGCAAATGGGTTGTCGGTCATCGGACTTGCTTGACCTCGATGTTCTTGAGCATGTGGTGGATCTCGTTGTGCAGATCACACTCGTCGGTGGGGCTGATCTCGATGCCGTAGCGGTCGAGCCACTCGTGAATGGCGTCCCAGGCTTTGTCGGCGCCGTCCATGGCGTCGAGGTTGAACTCTGCGAGTTTCATTTGAGGGCCTCACAAGCAGCTTGGACACCAAGGCGGCAGTCGCGCTCGGTCATCTGATCCAGGGAGTCGGTGAGCGCCAGCCAGAAAGCGCCGCCGAATAACACGATGAAAACAGCAGTGAAGACGGGGCCGTACCAGGCAGGGGGCTCAGGTCGGTCGGTGTAGCGATGGGCCATTGGTTTGAAGCGATTGAACAAGGACGATCTCTCGCCCACAAATAAATTGTAGCACAAAAAGGTGGGTGTTAAGCCCACGGCCACGCAAGGTGCTCTTCCTCTTCCCACGCCTGCAGATCGGCAGGACGCTCCAGGGCATACAACCGGAAAACGCGCTTCAGCTCCTCGGTAGTCATGTCCATCTCTTTCGCCTCTTTGGCAACGTTGGCCTGGCCGCGATAAATCCGCTCCAGGGCTGGTCCCAGCTGATCAGGCATCGAGCAGTTCTTGCTGGGCGTTCCAGATGTCCATGCGTTCCAGCCATTGGCACTCAGCGCCGCGCAGCTCTAGCTCGGACAGGTAGCGAACTTGCGGGGCACCGCTACGCCGCGCCACCACAACAGCACCCGCCTTGGGCTTCAGGCCGGTCAGATGCTGCAGGCCCAAAGAGTACGCTCCAGCCTGACAGATGTAGTTGGCGAGCATCTCCTCGCTTCGCGCGTTCACGCTCGTCTTCCAGTCGGCAATGCAGAGCGTGCCATTCAGATCAATCAGGGCGTCGGCCGTTCCAGCCCATCCGCGCGGATCATGCACCGAAAACTCGATGGCGTGGATGGCGGTTACGTTCTCTCCGATCCAAGTCCGTAGACCTCGGGCGTAGCCACTGGCGCTCCAGGGAACACGCGGCGCGCCTTGAGCTGCTTTGTCGATGGCCCAATGGGTGATCTGCTTGGGGGCACGCTCCAAGCCATCATCTCCGCTCCGCCAGCTGTTCCGTTTGTTGGCAGTTTGTCGAGCCAGCTTTGCCGCCGTTTTGAGGAGGTACTCCGCGTGATCGTGAGCCAGAGTCCCGCGCTGGCAGGCAATATCACGCTCCAGGGTAGAGCCTGGTTTTTGAATCCATCGATCAAGAGCATCTTTCTGCCATTGGGGTGAGGTTTCCTTGAGGATGTGGGTGACAGACGCGTAAGACTTACCGGACTCGTCGCGATACACACGGTGGGGGCCGCTGTCGTCTCGTACCAGGGTCCAGCGGCGGAGGCCCGCTAGTGCGTTCTGCGTTTCAACGGGCATCAGTGGTTTCTGCTTTTCGTTCCAGCCAAGCCTTTTGCAGCTGGTGCTCTTTCGGTGCAATCAGATGGGCGCTAGACACAACGCCCGTCAGGTCTCCAACAGATATAGCCACACAGCCGTCTTCCATGAATGTGGTCACGGTCTCGGGCAGCTCGGGCATTGTTACGGACCAGATGCTTAAGGCTAAGTCTTAAAAAAGGGGGCGCTAGGCCCCCGTTGTGTTCAGTCTTTTTTGAAGGGACTGCCGCCGGTCAGCAGGCGGTTGATGTCAAAGCCAGAGGCCCGTGCCTCGGACCAGGCTTCCTCGATCTGTGCCTGGGAGACTTTCTTGCGGGGTGCAGGTCGGAGGCTGTACTTGGTTTCCAAGCCAGTGCCTTCTTTGCCCATCACAAAGTCCCAATCCAACAGCTCGGAGTAATCCTCCATTTGGCTGATGGAGTCCAGCTCGTTGATCAGAGTTTTCTGCGTCAAGGGCAGAACCTCGACCTTCTCGCTGTCGTAGTTGTAAACGGGAACGGCGATGGAGAACTTGACCTTCTCCGGACCATTGCCATCGCGGTTCATGCGGCGGCTGAAGTCTTCGCCCATCTCTTCCTTGATTTCCTCGGGGGAGGGATCTTCGGAGAAACGGAACGGGCGGGAGTTGCCGTTGGCGTCTTCGCCCCAGCACTCGAAGAACTCAAGGGGCTGGTCGTCCAGGAGTGCGAAACGCACAGAGCTACCCGGCGTAATTTTAGAGGGGTTAAGGTAGCCTCCGCCACCGCCAGCAGCGGCCGCTTTGTTCTTCTCTGAGATGAATGGCATGGTTGTGTTTGCTGTGGGCGCGTTGCCCGGTGCTCTGCAAATGTAGCACCGCCGCAGCATTTGACAAGCGCCTTAAAATGAAAAAACCCCAGAGGCGGGCGGCCTACTGGGGAAATTCACATAGTTACTGCACACACGGATTGTAGCGCATGAATCTGGTTGATTTCATCCTCAGCCTGCCCCAGCACTGGGCTACGGCACCCATCTACGCCCACGGCGTACAACTACCCGCAGAGCCCGGCGAAGAGCCCCGCATCGCTCAGGGAAAGTCACCTCTAGGACGTGCGTGCAGAGAGAACCTCTCGCCTAAGTTCACGGCCCAATGGATCAAAGAGCGCCCCGACGAGTTCAAGGCTGTCGGCGTTTATAGCGGTATGCGCTCCGGTGGTCTCGTCATCTTCGACGTTGACCAAAACCTTGGCGCGATCCAGGAGAAGTGGGGTGACGATCTCGCCAAAGCGCCCCGCGTCGTATCCCCCAAAAAGAACGCCGCCAAGTATCTCTTCGTCGTTCCAGAGGAAGACCGGCTTCGCGTTTCAGGTCTGAGTCATGCGGCTGCAGGGCAGGAAGGCTGGGAGGTGCTGTGGGGTGCTCAGGGCGTGCTCTGCGGTGCTTACAAAGACAAAGGCGAATACGTCTTCCATGGCGACCCGAACGACGTTCCAGAGGCTCCTGAGTGGTTGCTGGAGCGTATGCGGGAGCAATACCGAAAGGTCAACCAGAGAGACAGCGCACGCAAGTTGCGCGACACCCGATATGCCAACCGCTCCAGGGAAGAGAAGATTGCGATTGCTGAGAGCTGCCTCAGCGTCATCGAGCCGCGCGGTGCTTTCAGTGAGCGGTTCTGGTGGGAGATCGGCGCAATGCTCCACAGCGAGTTGCCGAACCAGGATGGTCTGAAGCTCTGGGAGCAGTGGAGCCAGAAGGATGCGGAGTACCAGGACGACTGGGCGGACGGTAAAAATCCCTGCGCGACTCGGTGGGCTGCTGGGTTTAGTGGCGGCGGTCTCGGGTTCGGCAGTCTGATTCGGGAGGCAGATGCGGTCGATCCAGATCGCACCCGATTTCAAAGGGACGGTCTTACACAGCTGGTGGAAGAGATCCAGGCGTCGCCAGCGAAGTTCAAGCTGGAGTTCCTAGGGCCTGAAGAGCTGGTTGCCCGTGGTCTTGAGATCGAGGAGACCTACGACAACCCGGCATATGCGGACCAGGCAAAGACAATCCTGGCGCAGGAGGGTGGCCGACAGCGTGAAGGCGCAGCGGCAATCGACAAGCTGCTTGACGCTCACCTGACTTACAAGCGAAACCGTGGGTGTAAACCTGCGGCGGTTGGCGATCTGGACGACACGCCTTTCGAGTATTTGATTCCAGGGTTGCTGCCTAAGCCTTGGCTACTGCTGGTTCACGCTGATGGCGGCACCGGAAAGTCGGCGATGTGCCAGACGCTGTGTAAACACATCAGCCAAGGGCTGCCGTTCAACGTGCATGGCAACAACGTGCCAGTGCCTAAGTCGAAGTGCCTTTGGCTCAACGGTGACCAGAGCGAGAGGGTGCTGCGGAGACAGTTTCACCTGATCGGTGTGGAGAGCGGCGTTGATGTCATGGCTGAGTGGGACATGCAGTGGTATCGCAAGTTCTGCAACATCCAAAAAGAACAGCGATATGGGCTGGTGGTGATTGACAGCCTGGATGGCTGTAACGACTCCAATCCCTACGAAGAGAACCGGCGGGAGTACGCGTTGCCGTTGAAGCGGTTGGCGCGGCGGAACGGAAAGGACTTCCCTGCCTGCTCAATCATCGTGATCCACCACAACAACCGAAACGGTGGGTTCCGGGGCACCAGTGCCATCAAGGCAGCTGTGGATGAGACCTGGAATATGCAGAAGCTCGACAACAAGCAGATTGCTGAGCTGGGCATCTCGTTCAACAGCCGCATCATCACCGTGGAGAAGTCGCGGGATGACCGAGAAGGACTGCGCCAGGTGTTCAGCCTTTTGGGGGACTTCACCTACAGGATTGAGCCGGTGCCCGAACCAAAGGACACCTCGATGGATGGGCCGAACGGGCACATGCTGGCGATGCTCCAAGAGATGAACCGCAACCGCAGGCCCTGGACGATTCAGGACTTCGTGGATCACGACAACCTCGGTGGCGTTCACCGCAAGCGGGCAATCAAGTACAGCCTCGACAAGCTGGAAGCGCAGAAGCTGATCGAGCGGTGTGATGCTCCAGCTGACCTGGTGCTGAAAGGGCGGAAGCCAAACTTCTGGCACGCCGTTGGTACGGACGTTCCAGGTAAGTTCTCCTCTCGCGCACGGGGGGCGTCTGTGGGAGAGAGTGTTAAAAGTCAAACCTCTTCCCCTGGAACAGATCTAAACGACAAACCCCCTTTGTCAAAAGTCCCCGATTGTCAAAAGTCCCCCGAGCCAGACCTTTTGACAAAAGCTGACCTTTTGACAAAAGCCGATGTCGTTAAGAACCCTTCCCCTGGAAAGGATCAGGCTTTTGACGCGCCCAAACAGGTACATAGGGTTATCCCGCCGCTCAATCTCGACACACCTTTTTGATCTGTGTACCCGGTTCTGAAAGACCGCCACGCCAGCGAAAAGGAGCGGATTCGGCATTGGGAAAAGTGCCTTGTAGCACTTTGGAAGATGCCTGAACCTCCTGAAGGCTGGGCAGAAGCCGCACGGCTACGGGATGAACAGGGGCTGACGAAATATCCTGTTGTGCTACAATCTCAGCAGCTTCAACTCAGGCATGACTGAGCGGCAGATCAGAGCCACTATCAGAACGGCCCATCACTACGGTGGGTCGTTTTTCAGCACACTCGCGGCCGCTGCTCTTGCGGCTGACCCGCGCAATCGCTCCAGGATCTTGGATGCCTTCCCCGAGATCATCGCCAAGTACGGCCCTGGCAGTTCCTATTACGACGAGTCCATCTGATGAAAGAAGTCACAGTCCGCCTCCAAGAGGAAGATCTCGCACGCTTCGATCAGCAAGCCGCTTACTACAAAGTTTCCAGGGCTGAAGTGATTCGCCGTCAACTGTCCGGCGACTCATCCCTCGATGCCACTGGTCTGACGCCCAAAGACTTTTACAACCTCGTCAGCGTGGTGCGGAAGCGTACGGGCAACAACCTCGACACCCGCCAGATCGAGGCTGTGGTCACTGCTGTTCTGGTCGAGCTGCGGTCATGACTTACACCGCAGAAGATCGCGACAAGATTCGCGAAGCTGCCGGGTGGGAGAAGGAAGAATCCGGCTGGTACGCCCCACATCCTGAAACAGGGGAACTCATGCACGAACTCCACTGGCTCAAGCTCGGCCTCCCATATCCGGAGGGTTACTAATGCCCGTTTACAAAGGCATCGAGCATCTCGACAAGATTGCAACTTCCGCTGCCGTTTGCTTCGACACGGAGACGCTCCAGCTACAGCCTGAACGCTGCAAGATGCGCCTGCTTCAGCTCGGCTCAGCCACTAGAGACACAGTTGTTCTGATCGACTGCTTTGAGCTGGAGCGGAAGGACTGGCAGAAGCTGCGTCATTTTTTCCACAGCCCTGTGCGGTACTGGATGGCCCATAACGCTGTCTTTGATCTGGGCTGGCTGCAGGCTCATGACATCTATCCGGCAGGCCATGTGCTCTGCACCATGCTTGCGAGCCGGTTGATTACAAACGGACTCCCGAACGTTCGCCATACGCTCGACAGTTTGGTGAAGCGTTACCTAGGCAGAGAGCTTCCCAAAGACCTGCAGAAGTCTGATTGGAGCGGTGAGCTGACCGAAGCGCAACTTGAGTACGCAGCCAACGATGTCTTCGCTCTGATGGAGCTGGATCTGCCGTTGCTTGAAAAGCTGCGGGTCAACAACCTCAGGGATGCCTTCATGCTGGAATGCGGCGCTCTGCCCGCCATGGCACAGATGTGGCGCACAGGGCTGCACTGGAATGCCGAAAACCTGCAGCAACGAAAGCTCGACTATGAGTACGACATTAAAGGGCTTGCTCAGGAGTTCATAGAAAAGCTGGATGCAGCCCTTCCTGAAGAGCACAAGCTGCCCAGAGACGAAGACGGTGCTTTTAATCTGCGGGCCAAGGACCAGGGCAAGCTTCGAGACGGCACTAAGAAGTACGCGGGTTTCAACATCAACAGCCCCAAGCAGCTTGTGGGAAAACTTGAGGCTGTCTTAGGCAAAACCCCAAAAGATGCCAATGGGAAACCCAGCGCATCGAGGCAGGCGCTTCGGGCTTACGCCGCTGACCACGAGGTCATTCAGATCTATCTGGAGTGGAAAAGGTGCGAGAAGCGCCGCCAGATGATCGAGTCCATCCAACAAAAGATGGACAAGGACGGCTTTGTGCGAGCCAGCTATATGCAGCTCGGGGCAGAGTCTGGGCGTATGTCGTGCGTCAAACCAAACAATCAGCAGATCCCTAGAGACCCTCAGTTTCGGGGCTGTGTTGAAGCGCCTGATGGATACCTTTTGGTTGATGCTGACTTTGGGCAGATGGAGTTACGGCTTGCTGCCTCTGTGGCAAATGACGCTCGGATGATCCAGGCGTTCCAGGACGGCGAAGATCCGCACACCGTTACAGCAGAGTCGATCGGCTGTGATCGTCAGACCGCAAAGTCCGCAAACTTCGGACTTCTGTATGGCGCAGGTGCTGCCGGTTTGAGGAACTACGCAGGCGGAATGGGCATAACGATGTCCGAAGAGCGCGCCGCCGAGATCCGCAACGGATGGCTGGAGACGTTTCAGGGCATCGCAGCCTGGCAGCGAGCCAATGCCGTGCAGTGCCAAAAGACCGAAGGCAATGACTGGGCATCCGTGCGTATTCCTGGTTCTGGGATGCGCCGCATCCTTAAAGGCGACATGAACCGATCAACAGTTCGGTGTAATACGCCGATCCAGGGAGCAGGGGCCGCCATCCTCAAGCACGCCCTGGGCCGCCTGTGGCCGATGGTCAAAGAGGCGGGCGAAGACACGGTGCGGATTGCTGCTGCCGTGCATGACGAGATTCTGTTGCTTGTTAAGGAGGATGCGGCCCAGGAGTGGGCGGCGACCCTAAAACAGGTGATGGAGGAGGCCGAGGCTCAGTGGCTTGGGGAGATCCCTGCGCTGGCGGAAGTCTCTATCGGCAAAACCTGGATGGAGACACACTGATGATCAGCGTCTATCGCACGGGCGACATGTGGTTTTGTGCTTGCCCGGACTCGGTAACGTGTCACAAAGACTTTCGCGAGGCAATGGATGCCGCGTACCGGCAGGCAAATCGTGATGGAGCGGCTGAACGCAGCTATTGCCACCGCGACAACGGGTGATCTGCAGCGAGCTGCAATGTTTCTAGAAGGGGCGCACGAAGTGCGAGCGGGCTGTACGAACCAGCGCGCTCAAGCTCGTCGCGCTCAAGCAACTGCGTGGAAGAAAAAGGTCGATTCCCCAGTTGCATGGTAGGGTACTTGTAGCACATAAACGCAGCATGGCTATCCGCCACGGCAACAAAACGTACTTCCAGATACTGCTTGACCCGCACAAGGCGGAGCTAGTCAAATTCTTGGCTAAGGCCAAGGGCGTGAAGGCTACAAGCTGGATCAGAACTACGGTTTACGAGCGTTTGGCCGACGATTGCGAACAACTGTATATAGATGCAGTGGAAAAGGATGCCCAGGCCAAGGAAACCGCTAAACAGAAGCGCCAGGAAAAATTTGATGAAGCCCGTGCGCTACATTCTCAAGACCAACCAGGCTGAGCCTGCCTACCTTGCGGCCCTCTACGAAGTAGGCCCGCAGCGCCTTATGGTCACCAACCGGCGCGAAGACGCCTGCAGCTACAGCGCCCCGATCAAGGCTGAATTTGCACGCCGCCAGCTTAAGAAGCTGTTCTCCATCGATTCAGTAGTTATCCCCTGCTCGTTCTGATGCAATGCCCCAAGTGCAACACCACATGGATCTGCGTACTGGAGTCAAGGCACACAACCCCCGACGCAATCAGCCGTCGGCGCAAATGCAAAGCTTGCGATCACGTCTGGGCCACAGCTGAAGTAGTTGTTCCGGATGAGGCGATCGCCTGGAAAAACGTGAGGCGATCTGCGGAAACTTGGCGCTCTGAGTTTGCGGTGAAAGCAAGTGTGCTGGAGTCTTTGAAGACTTTTGCTCAAACGTCCCAGCAAGCGAGCTTGGCGTCTAACTCCCCAATCCGCCCAACAGCTTGACTCAGGAGTTTTGACTGATGCCAGCTCTGTCGCACTAAAGCTGAGCAGAGCATTTTCAATGCTTCCTCGTCATCGCATTTGTTGACCTCCCTAACGCTGCGCTCAACCTCAAACAACTCTTCAGTTGTGGGTGTTATCTGCATCCAGTCTGCCCAGCCCATCAGATTGTTACAGAACCTGCTGCCCTGGATAGTAAGCACCGTTTTTGTGCATGGCCATTGGCTATCAATCGTTAATAAAAATCATCCAGCCTGAGGCTTCCCCCTCAATCAGCCAGCGGTGGTTGAACTCGGACTGACGGATCTGCACTGACTTGCCAGACCGTGAGCGGTCATGGCCGCCCTTTTCCATGAGAGGAAAGCCCATTGGGTCGTGCATGACGTAGTACTGATCGCCGACCGGGCTGTGTTTGCCCTGGAACCCTGTGATTAAGGACCAATGGCCGCAGGTGGTGCCGGAGCACATTGGTGGCTCTCCTCGGGTCAAATCGCCTTCGTGATACCAGCCCACTAGAACGGCAGACCCACGGGATATGGCCTTCTCGATCATCTCCGGAGTGCCCTCCTGAGTGAAGACCGCATCCAGTCCCAAAAACCTGAGGGTGCGGAGCTGCGCGTTGACGCTGGTGGTGTCGCCGAAACGGGCCAGGTGGTAGATGTACTCGTTATCCGAATGGACCAAACCGGCGCTGGCTGCAAGCATGGCGGCAGAGGAGGCGAAGCAGTCACGCCATCCATCTGGTCCGTTGTCGAGCTGCCGGAAGTAGGGAACAAAGACTTCCTGGTCAATGCCAGCAGCCCGCCACGCCTCGAACCACTCGCTGTCCTCCTGCAAAAGTTCAGTAGGCATGGCTTCCTGTAGGGCTGCAACGCCAGCCAAGTGGTAGGGCGAGTCATCGCGGAAGTGCTGGAAAAAAGGAAGCAGACTCAGCACACCTAAGAAACCGAGAGTTTTACTTTTCAACACGGGTATCAGGAAGAAGCAAATCCTTCAGATGCTTAACAGCAAGATCGTCTAAATCGTTGTCGGTGCGGGTGACGATCTTTTCCAACATCGCGACGATCAGCTCTTTGAACGCCCTAGAGCGCCACATCGTCATGACTAGCGGTTTAAGAACTAGAAGCATTGGATTGACCTAGTTACGCTGTAACGGTAGCTCTGTTACGTCATGGCAAACACCCCCGACGATCAGCACGAAAAGGAAGGCATCTCTATCGCGGATGTCGTTAAGGCTCTCGTGCTCGCCTGGAGTGCCGCCCTGCTCACTGCCTCTTATCTCGGGATATTCCCCCAAATGAAGATGGACAACACATTCGTGGCGTCACTATTAACAGGCGCAATGGCCTCGTTTGGCATCGAACGTAAGTCCAATGGCAACGGCAATAAGAAGCCTACTATTGTTGACAACAAGGACACCAAAGCTGGCATCAAATGAACCGCACATTTTTGGTATTGGGCATCACATTGGCGGCTGCAATGCCTGCCAAGGCTGATCTGACCCACAAGATCATGTCTTCAGTGTCCCTGCAAGTTGGTGGCGCGGTGACCAGTGCAGATCGAATCGGCAGTTCGTTCAGCATCTCCGGTTCAGGTATTGATACGACCGACGGCACCACAGCAAACACTGTTTCAGCTGGGACCATCACCTCTGGCATTTACGCACCAGGCACGATTGCAGCCACCCAGGACACCCCTGGAGAAGCCTTCTCGTTCAGCCAGAGCTACACGCAAGCCGATGTCGTTCCAACATCAGCCGTGACAACTGGTGCAGCGGGCAATTTCGGCAGCATCATTAGCACCGCTCATGGCGTTGCAGGCGACCTTGCAGGCACCATCGCCTCAGACGGAACCATGACCATCACCGCTGGGGGCGCGAATACCTTGGCGATTGGTCAGTTGACTACAGAACTAACAATCAAATGATCGTATTGCTGTTGTTGTTGATTGCCGCTCCAGCTGCGGCAGTCCCAGTGGTGCCTAATTTCCAGCAGGGCACCCTTAAATCGACCACAACAACAAAGACCAAGGTAAACGAGGTAATCAATTCTTACGAGTACCGCACTGGGTATGAGCTAAGTGTGTCTGGAACGAATATCGCTCCAAAAAACGGTGAACTTACGCCAAAGGCTCTGAGCATCATCACCAATGAAGTCAACGGCATTACAAGCACTTGGACCGGCCTTGATGCGGCTGACAGACCAAGCTGGAGCATTGTTGAAGAAGGTGGTTCTTTCCAGCTGGTTGAGACTCTTAACGGACCTGGGCTCGTTAACCACACGATCATCAACCGCGAGACCGACATTGAGTCCACGACAGAAACTCTGAGCACCTTCACCCAATGAAGCGAGTCATAGCAGCGTTGCTGTTGCTCTCCGCTCCAGTGCAAGCGCAGGTATCAAGCACTGCAGCTCCAGTTGCAAACAGCTCAGGCTCAGTCACTAACCAAAATGTGAACGTTGCCCCCAGTAGTTCGTTTAGCTCGACTTACGGTGGCGGAATCAGCTGTCAGTCGGGGACTCTGCATATAGCTCCTTTCCTGATGAGCACCACCAGCTTTGCGATGCCTTATGAGTCGTACTACGACGAGCCTGTGTATGACCCAGACAATCCTGGGCAAATCCTTTTCTACCAACCAATTCGCACAGGCCAGAAAAACAACTTCTCTATCAATGGAGGTATTACAGCAACCTTCTCCATCCCACTAGACCGCCATCACGTCAGGACCTGCAGAGCAGCAGCAGAAAAACAGGTTGCCTTGCTGGACGCCAAGATCGCTGAACAAAGACTTATCTACGAGGTAAAACGGATCAAAAATTGTGCCGACTTGATGAAGGATGGAATCATGTTTCACCCCAGTTCGCCTTACAGAAAGATCTGTGCCGACGTGGTTCTGGCTAATCCGCCTGGTGTTTTACCGCCCCACACGCATCCAATCACTTACCCAAAGCCCGCCTCAGATCGCGAATGGCTTGATTCCGGTGACGCTGCGAGGCCCGTCGCTCCTGTAAAGATTCCAGTTTCTCCTTACGGCCAAGCTTCTGATTGATCTTCTTCACCACCTTTTTCGTTACAGGCTTGGCAAGCTTTTGCAGCACTGACGCAATCGGCTTGGCAAAGATTGCTGTTGTCGTAGCCACTGCAGCTGTCAGGCTGACGCTCGTCAACGGTCCAGCATCAGGCAAGTAGTTGTTGACCACTTGGCCGACAGGGACAGGGTCCCAAAGCTTTACGCACTTGCCCTCTTGCAGCTCATAACCCGCAAGAACCTTTGTCCCTAATTTGTTAAACGATCCGATTTCTTTCGAACCAAAAGGTGGGCACGGTGGATCTATTGGCAAGTTGGAGAGGTCGAGACTTGTGCTCGGCGCATTCGGGAGAGCTGCATTAGCCGGACTTGAGACCTCCGGCTTTTCCTTTGCAGCTGCTTTACGCGCTTCAGCCGCATTTTTTACAACCTCTTCAGCGGTTTCTGCATCAACCGCAGGCGCTGCTGCTGGAGCGGTTTCTGGCGCTTGTGTCGCCAACGCAGGATTAAAAACTGGCGGGTTGTATGACGGCAGCGTTCCATCACATAGGACGAAATTGCCGTTTGGGTCGGTGTCATAAGCGTCTTTATTGCCTGGCTGTGTGTTTCTGGTCTCTACACAGCCGGGAATCTCTGCGACAGGAAAGCCCAGCAGCAAAGTGATTGGCGGTTCTTTTGGGATACTCTGAGGCGGCAATGCTTGCCACGATGGAATCTCTTGAACAGAGATCCTTGGCAGCTTGATCTCAGGAATCTCCGGCATGAAGTCAGAACGGTTTACAGCAGGTCAGCTCTGGATTGAACGCAACCGCAGACGCGAAGGGCCGCCTGTTGTTTACACCGTATTGTGCGGCAAATCTGCCAGGCCGTTTACCGACCCAAAAGCAATCCTCAAATGGGTCAAATGGCCCAAAGGGACACCGACTGGTGATGCTTTACGCGAATGGCTTGCGTCGTTTGAGCAGAAAGCTGAGGCACCCGCGCCAGAAACGGACTTTGCAGAACGCATCAAGGCTGAAGGTTTTGGGCCTGAAGCTCATGACGACGATCCAACCGCTAACACCAAGATGGTGACCTGATTTTTCCTGTGCTATAAATGGCATACGCATATCGACCACCGCTGCGTCCGGAGTCCGTCACTGCGAGCAGGCCGACCACCCCTCCGTCGGGAGTCCGTTACTGCGAAACTTGAGAACCCCGTTCTAGACGGGGTTTTCTTGTGTCAAGGCATCTTGAACGGCACAGCCGGACCAGTGCTAGTCGGCATCTCTGGTAACGCTCCATCAATCTGACCGGGCAACATGTTGGTCAGCGTTTCTGTCAGCTCTAGCTTCAGCTCGCTGATGTACTTGCTGGTCAGTGCAGGAATACGGGTGTAGAGCAACGCCGATCCAGCAACCATGCCCGCTGACATCACAAAGGACGCCACGGACATCACATTGAAAAGCTTTTGCATGGTGATTGCAGATAAAACAAAAGGCCCCCTTGCGGGAGCCTGATGTCGGTCTGTGTGAGAAACCTACGCTGGTTATAGCTCAGAAGCTGTACTTCAGGCCAAGCTTTGTACCAACTGAAAGCTCATCACCAGTGATGCCGCTCAGCTCGCCGTAAACAGACACGTTGTCGGATGCTTGGATCGCACCACCAAACTTGCCCGCAAACTCAACTTCGCTCTCAGCACCGTTAGGCATCACAATCGCAGGGCCGCCTTGGATGTAATAGCTGTAGGCACCGGAAGAACCTTCGTAACCAACATCCAGATTGAGCGTTCCACCCAGATAGTCGTCGCCGTAAGAACCGCCGTTGAACTCAGGGTTCACGTAGACGTTGGCGAGTGCAGAGGAAGGAACCAATGCAACTGCCCCAGCGGCTGCACCAAAAACAAGACGCTTGATCATTGGAAGAATTAGCGTTTTCCCTGACCACGGTACTTCTTTCGCCCACTTTTGGGGCGTGAGTGTTGTCCATTCCCTTGTCTGGTCTTCTTAGGTTTGCCCTG
>FUIF01015281.1_pt1 | contig 19694 bp, 29 predicted proteins | sample 1003461 | NCBI WGS metagenome assembly FUIF01 (sample SAMEA80401918, study PRJEB19352) | marine metagenome | reverse complement strand
CGGCGGCCACCAACTGGGCCATCATCAATGACGACACGCCGGCCAACCAAGCCCTGACCGCGGACCTGACCCGCTACAGCGTCACGGCCACGGTAAGCAGCAGCGCCAACAATCTGGCGGTCTTTGTCCACGTGGACGATACGGACTTGGTGGCGGGGGACATCCTGACCTTGGAGCGCGCGCAACTGCAGACCGGGGACACGGCAGGGACCTTCCTGCCGGCGCCGCTGCCGCTGGAGCGGGTGCGCTGTGAGCAATTCCTGCAGGTGCTGAACGCGGAGGCCATTGCCAATGCCATGTTCGGCCACGGGTTCTCCACGGACAGCAACAGCTTCCGTGCCTTCAGTCTGTAACGATTATGCGTAGAGATTGATGCCCCCCCTACCCCTGGCGTCGATTCCCTGGTTTGCCGGGCTGGCGGGCGTTCCCGAAGCCCCCGTCATGCTTCGCGGTGAGCGCGGAGTGACACGAATGGCAGAGGGCCTGTAGGTTGTCGTCGTGATCGCTCCCTCCTCGCTCGCGCGGGACGATGTGATCGACGTGGTTGGCTGGGGCCCGTTCGCACTCCTGGCAGATGGGGTGAGCGTAGAGGAAGGCGAGGCGTAGGCGTTGCCAGGCTGAACCGTACCCGCGTGCTGCCGCACTGGGCCTGTTGTCCTGGCGAGGGGTGCGAGCGGGCCGATGCTTGGGAGGACGGTTGGGCATGGCTCACCTTGGAATGCGAACGTTTGCTCACGTTCCATTGTACACCCTGGAGAGGGGGAGGATAGCCGTGTCAAGGTGAGGTAGGGCAGTTTGGGCGAATGGCAGGCAGGATGTGCGGCCTACTCGTCCCAAGGCGTCCAGCCTGACGAGAGGGCAGGGGGCTTGGCCAGAGCAGTAGACTTCGGGCCGCTGGGGTCGAGATGTTCCGCCGCCCACTTCTCGATGACCGCCCACCGTTCGACCAGTTGGCCGAAGATCGCTTTGTCCAAGTCGCCCCCTAGGAAGAGGACCTCGGCAGCCAGGGCCTTGTCAAGGAAACGCCTGTACGTCCCTGGTGTGAGCAACCAGGCAGGACAGATCCGGTCGGAACTGGTGAGGCGGACGTACAGGACCAGGGGAGGGTAGGGCAGGATAACGGACGCGCCTCGCAGGTCATCCGTGACGTATAACGAGGGCATTGTCGTTTTCTTCCGATTGGTTTTGAGAAAGAAACCATCCTTCTTAAGCTCGGAGGAAAACGACATCGAGGATGGCTGTCAAGAAACTGCATTTATCAGCAATTGCCGCATAGAGGAGTGGGTCAAGGCAATGAAGCGCGGACCGTGGGCGAGTGCCCTGCGAGAGGGCTGCCGTCGAAGTGCCTGCGTTGGATGTTGCAAGAGGCGTACTTAACGAGCACGCTTAGAAGAGGCCGCGATCAAAGCGTCGCGGAGTCTTCAGGGTCGTCATAGAAGCCAATCGCTTCAGTAATGTTCCTGGGTGGAGCCATGATCCGAAGAGTCCGAAATTCGGCTCGCTCTTCCCTGGTCATTCGGGTGCAAAGTTCTTCGAGCAAGTCTCTCGCAGCATCCCATTCCACCCCCTCCAACACCCAGGCTCGCATCGTGCGACCTGTTTGCCGTTGAGGGCAAGACAGTACAGCAGTTGCGCCATGCTGAGTACACACCTGGTCAATTTCAGCAACATCAACAGTGGCTGCCAACATCCCAATTCGTTCGAACCGGTTGCTCTCCACCTGTTTTGGCAGGCACCAACCATGCGAAGACGAAATCGGCCTTCGTCCGCACCAATCTCGCAGGAGGGTGTCAAGGCACCCAATCGCTACGTTACGGTTCACGACGATCATCCCCGCAATATACTGGTCAGCAACAATCCAGTACCCTTCGCCATCGTTGACGCGAAAATAGTTCGCTCCAGCCCGATTGAGCCGCCGCTGCAACGCTGGCCATTGGTTGACATTGCAACCACATTCATAGAGAAGACGCCCGGCTTGCGAAGCTTGGTTGAACCGCACAATCGCATTGACAGTTTCTCGGTGGATCAGCCATCCAAGACAGCCCTCGCACGATGAGGAGCAGCAGCGAACCTCTTGGAGCCGTCCTTTGCCCTCTTGTCGGTCGAACAATGCGATTCGTCGCATGTCAGTACAACGAAACCGCCCCCTGTCTCCGCAAGAGTGGCGAATAACTTCGGCAGCTATCTCAGGAGATGCGGCCATCGCATCAGCCAAGTTGGCCCGGTCCGCTTCGGCTTGCTCCCGCATCCGCCGCAAAAAATCATGCAAAGGCCGCATTTCATCTCCTTCTTCGATTTGCACCATTGCGTCCCTGGCCCCGGCTGCGAGTTGGCCGCCCCGCGAACGCTTGGCTTCCTGTTCGGCCAGGGCGGACTCGCAGGCCCTTCGCGCTGTATCGGCCACATAGGGGACGGCCCGTTGTTGTCGCCATTTGTCCCGGACCATCCCCGACTGCCACATCATGGCTTCCACGCGGGGTGCATCGAAATCGGTTACACGGGCCAGATGACAGGCGAGTTCGTAGTCCGAGACGGACTTGTCCCCGTGGAGGTCTTCCCCGGCCCAGAGCCGCCGGAACCGGTCTCCTGCCCGTCCGTTCATGGCCCGAAAAACGAGCTCGTCGTCCGTGCTGGCTCGGGCCATGACTTCTTGGGCGGTCCAGTCGTATCCGTCCCCTGGCTCGGGGAGAATGTCGCGGGGCTTGCGAGGGGCTGCCTTCTTCTTTGGTTCGGCTTCTTCGGGAAACATGTCCCGGAGGAGCGCGTCGAGTTCCTTCTGGCAGTCGCGTAGTTCTGTAGGAGAACCTTCCAGCCGACTGCCGGTCAGGGCCAGGAACCGCTTGTCGTCGAACACCTCCACGTGGCAGCCTGCCTTGCGGACGCGCGCGATGATCTTCTTCCCCCGACCGTAGAGTTTCACGCCGGTCCCCGACGGGGAAACCTCCGTGTAGGTGTCGAAGGTGGCGATGATCTCTCGCGCCTCGGCAGTCAACTCGCCCGTATCGCGGTTGCGGCAATCGTCGATGTCCACGCAGAAGAACGGATCGTCCTGGGAAAGGACGAAGCCAAGCCCTTGCGGACGAATAGTGTCCGCGAAGTGTTCGACAGCGGCAACAGCGTTTTCCCATGTCGTCCATGTCCTGGAATCGTTTGACTTCCCGTCCCGTAGCTTGATCGTGCGGCCGTGTTTCCCCGACTGGAGGACCACGACCTTCTTGGGTACCTTGGTCCATCGACCGACGCGCTTCCAGCCCCAAACGACCCAGGACTTGTGTGTCCGCAGTTCCTGGGGGATGGCGGAAAATAAGGTCGGGGGAATGGGCGGACGGGCCTTGGCCTTCTGGAGTTGGTCTTTGGTGAGGGCGGGAGCGGGAGGAGACGGAGACATGGGGGACACCCTAGCAAGAGCATCCCCCCGTTTCCAGGGCCGGAAGGCCTGGCTGGGCACGCCGCAGAGGTCATCACCGTGGCTTGATGACATGCGGTGGCCCCGGAAACGGGGGGACACCACTTTGTTCGGGTTGTTACCGCCACGGTCGTCGAGGAGTGGGAGCCATCCGCTCCTCAACTCCATACTTCCGCACGCGGCACTTGTTGTCACGTCCCGTCCGGTCTAAAAATTACGCCTTTGTAAAATGTGAGCGTTAGCTCAGGAATGACCCGCAGAGTCACAGGTTGACTGTTGGGGGTCGCGATCAAGCCAGTTGTAGACCGTCTTGAGACTGACCCCCAAGTCGGCTGCTGCTTTCGTCTTGTTCCCCGCGTTTCTCGCCAACGCACGTTGAAGATGAAACTGTGTGAGTGCCCCTATGGTGACCGGGCCTATGGGACAGCCACAGACAGCACATTTCTTCTCGTTCATGACAACCACCAAAGCAAAGTGACCAGGGCCACCAAGCCGGCCCCCATGACTGCGGCAGCCACAGCAGCCAGCCGCAAGGACGTTCGTAGGGCTTCGCCGATTCCACGATGGGATGACATGGCTGGCCCTCAGTCGCAGGTGTTGCAGCGGTAGCCCTGAAGACCAGAGCGATGTTTCAACTGCCCACACTTCTCGCAGGTGTACATAGCAGCCAGCGCGGCCCGGTCGATCGCCTGGACATGGGTCGGCTTCGGCAGCCGCTCGACATCGTCGTTGTCGCTGGCGTGAACGTGTTCCGTCATCACCCAGAGAAAAGCCTCGCGCCGCTGCTCTGGCGTCCAGAGGGCCACGATCTGTTCGAGGGCCTCGTGATCGTCGTACTCCGTCAGGAGCAAAGCAGTGACGACGTTGCGAATGGTGAGGGGCTCATCCTTCTGCTGATGCTCCTCGACCTCTTTCATGACAAGCCAATTCGGCCAGTTGCACGTTTCATCGAGCCACTGCTTCACCGTCTCGGCAAGCATGGAGTCGAGCCGCTTGGTTTCAGCGGGCACGATCTCTGGCCATTCCGACCAGGGGCCGTCCTCGGAAAATGGCGGATCGTTGGCCCGCTCATAAAGCGTTTCGAGAACATCTTCCCCTAACTGGCCGAGGTCCGGCTTGTAGTAGATTCCGACGGCTGTCCAAACGGAGCCGTCGGCTTTCATACTGCGGGCCTCGGCGAGCGCATCCTCGCGAGTGTCGAAGGGACCGGTGAAGCTCCCCTCCCCACTTTCTGTGCAATACCAGAACTGCCCTTCGCTCATGAGTCACTCCTTTGCGTCTTCCTGGCGGTCCCTCCACCATCGTTCCAATATCCGATAGGTCATCACCTCCGCAGCCCGCCGCCCTGGCAGAAAGTCCCAATGAACACGCGGGAACCGTTGTCGCCAGGCGATCACGCTGCGCCATATCGTCTTCGGGTTCAGCTTGCTGTGCCGATACCCTTCCAGCACCGCAGACCATTCAGCCTCGACCACGACGGCAGCAACCTCGAGCCCGTTCAGCCGGGCGAGCTCGCGCTCGAACCGGTGCCGCCCCTGCCCCAGCGTGCCGTACAGGTCGGCCAGGCCCTCATCGCCACCCTTGCGTTCGACTGCGATTCTTCCCGCGTGGCCAACGATGGAGTAGTCCCCCTGGCGGAGCGTCCCGACGACGGTGAGGACTTCCAGGGGGCGACCGCCCTGGCGTGTGTCAGCCACAAGGCCGTTGAAGTCGTACCCCAGTTGCTCTCGCGTATCGACGATGACGACAAAAGGCGACGCGAGGATTCGGACGGAGTCAGGTGGCATGATCGCTCCCCTCCCTCTCCACGAGGCGTGCTATGCACGCCTCGTGGAAGGTCCTTCTCTTCCCGTAGTGCCTTGTGTCGCACTCCACACCAGTCGGTTCGTCGATCTGCCGTCGGCATCCGGCGCAGGTCTGTCCCGGCTCGATCAGCACCCGTTGCCCTCGTCTGGGCGGGTCAGGCTTGTGGGGCCTCCTCGGCCCCTTGGGTAGTCGGTCGCTCATCACGCCTCCGTGCGGGGCTGGAAGTTACACCAGATGACTTCGGTCTCGCGGCCCTTGGCCCGACCGGCACCGGCAGCATGGTTGGCCACGTCGAAGCTCACCGTGGGCCAGTCCGCCAACGCCGCGCTGTAGAGTGGATGCGGGTAGCCGGACAGCATCACCTTGCCCTGGCATCGTTTGATATGGGCCAACAGCCGCTCGTGATCGGACCGCGTCATTTCGTGTCGGTACACGGTCGGCGATTCGCGCGTGTCCGCCAGATACGGAGGGTCGAGATAGAACAGGGTGTCCGGTCCGTCCTGTTGGCGAATGATGACCGCAGCATCCCGGTTGAAGATGACGACCCTCTTGAGCCGAGCGTGGACTTCGGGCAGCCCCTCGACCGCCGTCAACCAGGCCGAGGCCTCCGCGTTCATCTCTCGGCGGAGCCGACGGCGAGTGATCCCCGTGAAGTTGGGTTGAGCGATCCTCCCGCCGAGGGACTGCCGGACGAGGACGAAGAACGCCCAGGCCCTGCCAACGGAATCCGTGTAGACTCCCAGCCCGTCCAGCGCCCTGGCCCAGGACACCTCGGACACCGGGGTCGCCTCGCAGGCCCGGACGAACTGCGGGAAGAGATCGGGATGTTGCAGGACCGTCCAGAAGTTCATCAGGTCGCCGTCGATGTCGTTGACGACCTCCGAGACGCCTTCCGGGTTCTTCTTGAACAGCACACTCCCCGCCCCGAAGAACGGCTCGACGTAGTGAATGTGGCTGGGCATGAGGGCGACGATCTTCGACGCCAGTGGCCCCTTACCGCCGTGCCACCTGATCGGACTGGGCATCCTGCCCCTCCTTCCTCCGAATGTCATCCGCCAGGAACGTCCTCCGCTTTTCCAGTGACGGCCTCCGTACCATCATCTGGGCAACGCCTTCCCGGCCCACCAGTACACACAGTCCCGAAGCCCGCGAGATCGCCGTGTACAGCCACTCGCGCGAGCAGACCATTCTCGCTCCCGGCGATGGGTCGATGATCACGCAGACCAGGGGCCACTCACTACCTTGCGATTTGTGGCCCGTAATTGCGTAGCCGAGGCCGAAGTTCTCTCCCTCGCTATCTTCCTCGGCCTCGTCTTCCTGGGGCCGGCGCTTCGCGTTGGGAATCACGATCCACCGGCGCTCCGTGTCGAAGACGGCCACGGAGCGCCGGTCATCCACGCTGATCACTCGGCCCTGCTCGCCGTTGGCAACGTAGGCTTCTCCGTTTTCCCCGTAGGAATCATTGGTCGCGCGATACCATCCGTTGCGTAGGCAGATGATCTTGTCGTTTTCCCGGTAGGGGTTTCCCGGCACGTTGTACCCGTTGGGGTTGAGAAAGTTCTGAAGGTGCCTGTTGACCTCGTGTCGGCCCAGCGGCCCTTTGTTTGTTGCGACGATAACTTGGCAGTCTCGGATTTGGCCATGCACGCTCCAGTTGTCGCCTGCGTAGTATTGAACGATTGCCGCTGACACTCCGCCCAACACCCTGTCGGCAGTTTCGGCGGGACGATGCCAGAGGTTGCTTTCGGGTTCACGCTGGTACAGAACGAGAGGCACCTTGAACGGTAGCCCATCCTTGATCTGCCGGCACGCCTCGACAATGGCCCCCGCGTTCCGGCGGACCTCAGTGAGCCTCGCCGTCGGCACCCCACCGGCCATCATGTCCCGAAGAGGCGCGCCATGTCCCACGGGCGGAAGCTGGTATGGGTCACCGATCAACAACAGGTGTGTGCCCTCGGCCATCGCCCGAAGGAGCGAGGACGCCAATGACGTGTCGAGCATCGACGCCTCATCGACGAACACGAAGCGTTGCCCGAGCGGGTTGTCCTGGTTCCTCTGGAAGCCCCAGCCCTGGCCATCGTGCCCGTTGCGTCCGATTTCGAGGAGCGAGTGGATCGTAGTCGCCTGGACGTTGCTGATCCCATATTCGCGGAGCGCCTCGGTGATCCGGGCCGCAGCCTTCCCCGTGGGAGCGCACACCGCCACACTCGTTACACCGTACCGCTCCACACACCAGCCGATGACACGGGCTGCGACATACGTTTTTCCCGTATTGTGATGGAACAATCCTTCCGCCCAATAGTTTTCGTATCTTGGCACATGGAAATCGTAGTACGGGAACGAACCTGCTGCGGTAACATCAACTATCTCATCCGATGTATAGTGTAGGTTCCAATTCCGCATTGACACTGAGGATGAACATGACTGCGAAAACAAGTGAAGATCGCCTTCAATGTTTGGCAGCAATGTATTTGTCTGGCCTTTCCATTTCGGAGATAGCCAGACGGGCGAAGGCGAGCAAGCGAATCGTCCATCGTGCAATTGATGGGGCTGGTGTTCGTCGCAGGACACAAGGTGAGCAGCAGAGCGGGCCAAACAACCCGGCATGGCGCGGCGGGGTGACAATTGTGAAAGGTTACAGGCACGTCTACAGGCCGAATCATCCAAACGCGAGAAAGAGCGGGTATGTCGCAGAACACCGTCTTGTTGTCGAGGAGAAACTAGGTCGCTTGCTGAAGAGAGGCGAGGTTGTACACCACAAGGATGGCAACCGCCTGAACAACCATGCGGACAATCTTCAAGTGTTCGCCTCGAACGGAGAGCATCTCGCTCACGAACTTGCAGGGCAGACCCCTCAATGGACGGCAGATGGACTCGCGAGAATGCGAGCAGGCGTTCTGAAATCTGCCTCGCAGAAACGAATTCGGTTCCGGCCCAAAAGCGATGGCCCCACGTCACAAGCAACGAGCGGCCCGACCGGAAAGTGACTCGGGCCATCGGTGAAACAGGGTAAGCATGGGGAGCGTCTGCCCTGGCGATGGTGGGTGCGCCACCCGGAGCCACTGACCAAACGTGGAATGGTAAGCCAATGCGACACCGATCTCGGACTGTTAGAGACGATCCGTCAACTGGATCATAAATGAGCGTATCGCCGTGGAGACACCCAGGTGTCCCAGTCAACAGCCCGATAGGCCGGGACAGACACCGGGCCAACTGCTCGCACTGATGGTCGCTCAGCCCCTCCAGATGGTGAGGCCTAGGCCAGCGGACGCCCAGCACCCGGGCCGTCTCCCCCTTCCGCCGACGCGCCGCCGCCTTCCGGTCCTGGCCGAGGTCTAGTTCGAGGTAGTCGGCGTAGACGTTGCAGACGGTCCGGTAGGCGTCGAGGTCCCCGCTGACGAGGTGTTGGAAAATCTCCGCTCTGAATTCCGGCCCGTGGTCCCAGTCCATCGCATCATCCTCCGCACGCACTCGGCTAGCCCGCGTTCTTCTTCCGCATGAGCGGCCAGGGCGATGTACCGTTCGTCTCCCACTCGCTCGATCGCCAGGCGGGGGCGGATAGGCCCGAAGCCACGAGTCGCAAGCCGCAACGCTCGCAGAGGGTCAGCCCCTGACCCGATGGCCCGCTCGACGGCAGTACCGATCGCCCGCGCCGCATGCCAGGTGTGCCCATCGCGGGCTTCGCACACGGCCTGTTCTGCGGCCAGGGCCTGCCGCTTCAACCGCGTCCGCGAATGTCCCAGGTCGAGGTACAGGCGGTCGCACCGTTTCCAGCCGCACGATGGGACGCCTGACAGCATGAGCCGATAGGGGTTCCGCCGAATGATGCTCGCGGAGCGAACGCCCCACATTCGGAGGCAGACCTCGATGACGAGACCAACCTGGAAGCCTCGGCCCGAGAGCAGGCTCATCAGGTCCAGGCGGGTCGCCTCGTTGGCCGCGTCGCGTTTCAATTGCTCGCTGGCTCGTTCTGCCGTGGCCGCTGTGAGCAGGCCGCGAGCGACTACTTTTTCCGGCTCCTCGCGGAGAACACGCACCGCGTCCGGGCCAAAGGCGTCCCAGAGTTGCTCCGCTGTCACCGGGCCGACGCCGCTGACCATCTTGCGGAGGTAGATGGTCACACCATCTTTGTCGGGCTGGTCCTGGGGGACGAACCCGTCGAACCGGAACTGTCGCCCGTGTCGCGAATGGGTCCGCCACCGCCCGCCGAACCGATAGGTCATGCCCTGTTGGACGCATGGGATCTGATCATTGCCGAGGGCGGAAACAATCGGCCTGCCCCCTGTGGGAGCAACTCGGAGGATGACCCCCTGGCCGTCTTCTTCTCGCCACTGGACGCCCATGACTCGGGCAATGAGTTCTTCCACTGGACTACCCCTCGATCATCTTCTTCCAGTTCGCAGCAACGGCGTACAGGTCGATTCCCATCTCTGCTGCGGCACCAATGACCATCTCGCCAAGACCGTCCAGTCTGCCCTCGGAAATGGCTTTGCGAACTTCGTTGAAAGCCATTCTGGCTGCCTCTGTTTCGAGTGGCTTTCGCTTACGCCTCGACTCCAGCGCTGACTCGACGAAGCCGAGGACTTGTGATGCCAATGCTCTCGCCTGATTCTCTGTCATCAGACCGCGTCCTCCCCTACTGCGGTTTGCGGCGCGGCATGGTCGGGCGGACAATGCCCGCTTGCTCCAGCCCCCACCGCGTCACGTACAGAACGGCAGGCCCCTCGGTGGGGTGGATTTCGTCTCGCACCTGGGTCCGCAACACCCAGTAGCTCTTGTTGTTGAACAGGACCAGGGCACCCCTTTCGCTCAGGCGCTTCACCTGTTGCACTGCCACGCGGACGTACTCTTCGCCTTGGGTCATGTCACGCCCCCGAGATGGTGGGCCGGGCGACCGCCTTCCTGGCGCGCCTTGGCATCTTGCCCCCGCCCGGCCCGGTCAATCGACAATGTGGGCTATAAGTTCCGTCATGCCTCACTCCTCGCTCTTATCCTTGCGGCCATCCACAAGCGGGAGAACGATACAGTAGCCCGCCCGTTTAGCTTCGCTGTAAATACGAAAGCCAAAGTGTTTGGCTGCTCGTCTCATTGCCATGTCCGGAGAGGCGAACGCAAGAATCGCAAAGCCTCCGTCATCAACCTTGCTCGGCATCTCGCGTACCCAGTCACGAATGTGTACGTCCCAGATGCCATAGATAAGCGGCATGAGTTTCATCGCTTTTCTCCCGAAGGGGTGGGCCGGGCGGGGGCAGAAAACCAAGGCGCGCCCGGCCGTCTACTGGCTCACAGCGAGCCGTAGTCCACAGTCTTCTTCCCCGCCTTCGCGGGAGCGCCGCCGCCCCCGCCGCCGGGGACCTTCGGGTCGAACAACCCGCCATGGCCCTCCGGCCCGCCGTTCTCCTCCTTGCGGGCCGGGGGCAGGCCGAGGGCCTTCCTGTGCTGGTCCGGGATCTTCGGGTGATCGGGCGGGAAGATCCCCAGGAAGCTCATGCCCACCTTGCTCTTCGCCTCGCCGCTCAGCTTGTCCTTCCAGGTCTGGCTCGTCACTTCGATCACCACCGTCTTGCCGATGGCGTCGAGCCAACGCACCGTGGACCGGCCGGTCTCGCCCGACCACAGGGCCAGCCGGGACGCGAACGCCTGTACCCGGTTCTTCATCCTCTCGGCCTTCTCGGTGTCCTCGGCCTGGTCGGGGTCGAACAGCGTCTCGCTGATCACGCTCCCCTTGTGCGGCCCCTTGGCCACCTTGAACTTGAAGACCAAGGCCCCCTCGATGTGTTCGCTCGGGGCCACGTCCTCGACCTGCGCCACATACCAACCGGGGGTAGTGAGCAGCCCGCCGGCCTCGACCTCATTCGCCGGGCGGTCGAAATCAAATTCCTGTTCCAGTTGCACGCGAAATCTCCTTCTCGATTGCGAGGTATTCGCTCCCGGCTGTGGTCCACGTAGGCGGGCAGCCGAGAGCCGCCATTCCCGCCCGCCAGACGATCGCCCCACCGAACCGCCCGGCCAGGGGCGTCAGCAGGGCAGGCCAGTGGTCATCAGGAGGGGCGAAAGCCGTTCGTCGCGTGGGCCTCTTCGAGGTCCAGGATCGAACACTGATGCTCCAGGGCCTTGATCAGCGCGTCGGCCTGCTCCTGCGTCAGGTCGCGGGCCGAGACGACGTGTCGCTTCTTCAGGATGCCGGACCACACGGCCTTCGGGTCATCCGGTTCGGTCCGCGCGAACAGGGCGTCCCGAAGCTCAGCGAGCCTGGCCAGGTGCTCCTCCGTAGCCTTGCCAGGGGGTTGCTCGGTCGGCTGGGCTGCTGACGGCTCGCCCTTCTGCTTCGCCTGCCCATTCGCCTGGGGGGCTTCCCTGGCAGGCTTCGGGGTGGGCTTTCCGCTGGCCTCAGCCTCCAGACGGAGCCGTTCAACCTCGGCCTCGGCCACACGGGCCCGCAGTTCGAGCATGTCTTCCTCGGAGAGCTTCTCTTCCGGGGCGAGTTCCTCTGGCTTCAGCTTCTCCGGGTCCGGGGGAGTCAACATGTACCTCCGAATCGCCGCTGGCGTTGCCACCGGGAGACGAGGGGGCAGGGCCGGCACCATGCGGATCTCGCCCGTCTCGGGGTCGATGCGCGTGTGCAGGAGCCGCCCCTTCTTGACCACTGCCGACGGCACTGCCGGAACCTCGCCGCGGGCGTTGGGCTTCCGTTCCATCCAGAGGTACAGGCTGGCCAGTTCCTCGAGTGTTGACTTCCCCTTGGGTGCCTTCTTGTTCGTCGGCTTGTTGTCAACCCACACGCTCTTGAGATGGGCGATGAACGCGAACGTCTGGCACCGGGCCGCGAGCTCGGAGAGGATCCGCTTCCAGTAGTCCTTGACATCGCCCCAGATCATTGCGGACGACTTCAGGTACTGGGCCTTCGTCTTGTTGAACAGGCCGGGGTTGTTGCTGACGAAGTCGTACAGCCCCTGCTCGATCTCGCTCACCGGGTCGAGGACGATCACGTCGAACTGTCCCGGCTCGATGGTCCGGACGTGGTCTCGCCACCACAGGAACGTTTGCTCGGGGCTGGCCCCTTTTCCGTTGGTGATTTCGAGCATCTTGTCCGGCACGTCGATTCGGTCGCATCCGAGGTCTTCGTAGCTCGCGGACGACTTCTCCAGGTCATACACGCGGGTTCGCCTCCCCGGCGCGATGGTCAGGGCGAACAGGGTCTTCCCGCTCGCGTACTCGCCCGTCAGGCCGATCACGGGGATCGGCTTGGGCCAGAGGGGGCCACTCATGTCGAGGCTCCTTTCGTGTCTTCGGGGTCTTTCGCTTCCTCGGAGCCGTAGCACATCATGCCGATGGCCAGGCCACCGATGCCGCCCATCCCCGCAGCCGCCATGACGGTAGCCCCGTACTGCTGGCAACCCGCCGCCGTCAGGGCGACGTAGCACGCGGCCACGGCGACAGCGAGCGTCCCCATGATGTAGCTCGACAGGGGCAGGGGACCGCGCGGGCGGAACCGGGGCCGCATCCGCAGTTGCTGGCGATAACCGTCTGCCTTCGCGGCGAGGTCGTTGTAGGCCGCTCGCAGGCTCGCCAGATCATCCGTGAGGGGCCGTTGATTTTCGGACATCGTTCATCCTCTTTCCAGGGTGGTAGGGGGTCAGGCGGCGCGGCGTGTTGGCCCCAGGTTGGCCGGCAACACCTCAACGGTCACCAAGCGGGCGTGTGCCCAGCGGAGGAACGCTTCGGCTTCCTCGCCTTCGAGGTAGTGGACGGGTTGGGCGAACGGGGCCTTACCGTCCAGATGGACCGTCACGCACAGGACCGGCACGAGGGAGTGCCGCGAGCCGTCACGGCCCACAAGCTCCCTGTGGTGCGTCTCGGCCTGATAGCCGAGGATGTGGCTCGCCTCGATCACGCGGCCGCCACCGATCTTCAGAAACTGCACCTGGGACATTCGCCTCTCCTCTGCCCCGTTCCGGCGGGGCGTCAGTTCGCGGCGGTAACGGCCAACGTGGGCCGACCCGTCGCACCAATATGCACCAGACGGCCCGACCCGTCGGTGATGTGGGGCTTCCCTTCCGGGACATGGTCCCACTCTTGCCAGAGCTTCTCACCCTGACTGGCCAGGGCGAGAGCCTCGGCCAGGGTCAAGGGGCGACAGTGAAGGACGTATGTCGCCCCGCCCGGCGCATCGTGATCATGGTCCCAACATGTCGTCCAGACGACGTGATACTCCTCCTGTTGTCCTGGCATGAGCTACCTCTCGGTTAGCGCGGACCATCCTCGCCGTCGGCACGTCGCCGACTGTCGCTCATCGTCGTTGTCCGCAGTGGCTCGGCCCGGAGTCGAACCGGACGGCGGGGCCATCCCCTCCCGCCTGCGCCCACGCGCCCGAGCGGACGGTCAGCCGGCTGCTTCGAGTTTCTGCTCGCTGTACCAGGCCAACCGCTGGCCGATCATGAAGCCTTCCACGGGGGAGATGACCTCGAAGCCGTTCTTGTAGCGGAGAGCATCCAGGTACAGCTTCCCTGCGTGGGCCTCGATCCGGTGAGTCTCCCGGTTGATCCCGTGCCGACAGAAGTAACTCGCCCGGAGAGCAGCCCAGCGTTCCATGTCCGTGAACGTCTGGAGCGTGTTGCCATACGGCTCGATCACCTTGTCGGGGTGAATGATGCCGTGTTCGGCACTCATCACGAACCAGCGGCCCGGATAGTGTCGCTCGGCGTAATCGGCAGCCGAACGGAACAGGCTGGAGCAGTAGAGCTCGCGGGCCGGGGCCGCGCGGGCGATCTTCGCCTTGCCGCACCCCACGACACAGATGGTTGTCTTCTCGGTCACCTGGGTCACTTTGGTTCCCTCCGGATCTTCACGCCCATGCGTTCGAGTTCCTTGTACGCTGCTTCGACGCCTCGCTTCTTTTCCGCCGCCGACCGCATTCGGGGAGCATTCGGCGCAGCGGCCAGGCGGAGTAGCTCGTGGCCCTCCATGAAACGGGTCCGGCCCCACGGCATGTCCCGCTCGACGAACTTGATCAGCCCCCGGGTTGCCCATCGGTGCAGAGTGCGGAGGCTGAGCCGTTTGCTGTTTCGTGATGGCAGGACTTTGCAGCACACGGCGAACCCGTAGAGAGCGTTGGGGTCGATTTCTTCGATGAGCATGGGCCAGTTCCGGTGAGAAGGGCAGGCGTTGGGTTGGTTGCTTCGCGTCGCTCCCTGATCTTCTGTGCTTTCGAGCGAAGCCAGGTGATAACCGTATCGACCTGGTCCACGTGCAAGAGGACTTCAGCGTATCCGTGTTCGTTTGGCTGTGAGAGTAGAAGGGTGTCACATTCGACGGGGTCATCAGCTACAGTCACTTCGTGCATCTTCGGCATGGATGATCCTCCAGAAGGGCCGAGGGCGGGCTGGGACACGCCCCCGGCAGGGGTGTCCTACTTCGTCTCGCCGTTGCTCTGCGCCCTGGTCTTGGCAGCCCGCCGCTTGGCCGCACCGCTGGGGCGCTTCTTCGAGGCCAGGCCGGTCTCCTCCTTGGCCTCGGTCGGCTGCGGTGCCGGGGCCTCCTGGGCGACATGGGGCCGGGCCGGGGCGTTGGGCGCTGGCAGCCCGGCGATAGCCTTGTCGATCCCCTGGAGCATCTGGCCGAGGAGGCTCGGGCCTCCGCTCCCCATGCGGGCGACCTCGGCGCTACCGCTCGTTTCGACTTCGTCAACCTCAACGGAGAGGTTGACCTTCAGACCCTTGATGACTTCTCGGAACACCTGTTTCACAATCATCTCCTTTGTGTTTGGGTGCCGCGCTCTCACGGCAGTCACTCCACTTCGCTTGTCCTCGGCGTTGCCACCGATGCCCGAGGGCGGGAGGGCGGGCAGGTGTCGCCCATGAATCATCCAGTTAGGCCATTAGCCTCCTTGCCCCGCACAGCCGTACCGTGCCGGACCAAACCGAGCCGAGCCACCTCCAGCCGCGTCGCAGTTTCACTCCCTCGTCCCGCTGTCCTCGTCACCCCGTCGCCGCAACAATCCCTCTGTTCTCATCTCCCTCTCTTCTTTGATTTTGGCTGCCTTGATCGACTGCAACCGCACCCGCATCAGGTGTGCCTCATGCTCCGAAAGGGATGAAAGGGCATGCGGCTCATTGATTGCTTCGATAGACCGCTCCGCCCGCCGCAGTTGCCCGTTGGCCCTCCTGATTCGGCGATTGGGTACCTCTTTCGCTTGCTCGGCAACGGTCGCCAGTTTGTAGCCAACATTCAGGATCTGGAGGAACGAGATGCCCCGTTCTTTCAGCAGTCGTTTCTCAACTTTGCGAACGAGTTGGTAGTATTCACTCGTGAGTCGCGCGAGTCCGATAGCCCCCTCGACGATCTCGTGACTGAGGATGTCTCCTCGCTTCATCTTGGAGAGAATGGAGAGAACGGTGTCGCACTGACGACGCCGATCCTTGTTCTCGCGAAACCTGTTTTTCCGCGTCATGCGGATTGCTCCTTTCGTGAATCTGGGCCATTGGCCCCCTCGCCATACCAGGCCCTGCGCCGCCGAACCTAGCCATGCCACGCCAAGCCTAGCCATGTTACGCCGCACCTAGCCGCGCCAAACCTCCCTAACCATGCAAGGCCATGCCGCACCTTGCCCTACCCGGTCGCGACTGGTCGAAGTCGTTCACTCCTTCCGTAACTCCACCGTGAACATCCCGAACTGCCCCGGCTTCTTCGAACTCGGTCGCCAGTCGCACAGTCCGCCACGGCCCGCCGCCGTGAAGATCCGTTCCAAGATTTCGTCCGTGATCATGTCGTCCGTGACGATCGCGGTCCCACTCACCTGCCAGCCAGGAGGGAACATCGGCCGCACGCGAACGTGTTTCGACTGCCCCACGGTTGCTCGCTTGACATGCAACCTGAACCCGAAGGCTTTCACTCCTTCGTAATGTTCGCGGAAGTCTTTGATTGTCCGCATCTTCACAAGCGGCTCGTGGGGAACCTGGACCATCTTGCCCTTCAACGGAACCCGGAACTCCAGATACTCCGGATCCAGGGCAATCCCCGACTGTGACTGCTCCTTGAAGGTCTTCGCTCCCCGGCCCACCGGCACCTTCCCTCCGCCGTAACACAGAGCGGCCATCACGTTCGCCGCATCCATTGCCAGGTGTGATTCGCCGTCGTGGTACAGGTAGGTCAGCCAGGTCCATGCCGGTGAACGATCGTCGCCAGCAACCCTTTCCCCTTTCCGCATGTTTGCGCGGACCTCAGCCAATTCGTCCGCCGCCATCACGTCATCTCTGTGCATGAGAAGCGACTTGCTCCCGGTGAGCGTGAATTTGTACCTGCGTTCTTCGAACATTGGACTTCCTTTCTGAGATTGGACCTTTGGTCCCCTAGCCGTGGCTTGCCGCGCCGTGCCCTGCCAGGCCGTGCCTCGCCACGCCGAGCAACGCCCCACCAAGCCGCCTTTCGAAGTGTTTCAACTGTTGAGCCATTGGCTCCCTTGCTGTGCCATGCCATGCCCCGCCTAACCAGGCCCCGCCTCGCCTTGCCAAACCAAGCCGGACCCCACCCTGCCACGCCCCGCCGAAGCCTGCCCAGCCGCGACGAACCTTCTCCGCAACCGGCGATCAGCCAGTCTCTCACCCCCCTCGCCTCCTCGATCCAGCAGGCACGTGGCCAGTCATCCGCATGCCTGTTTGGTGCGCGGGGCCGGCCCCAGGTTAGAACCGGCCCCGGTCTCGCCGCCCTGGCGAGAACTGCGGTCAGCGATCTCCTTCGCCATCCCGCACGCGGGCTAACTCATGCCCCTCGATAAACCAATTGCCGGCCACCTGCCGGGCCTTGATCCGCCCCGACTTGCACCAGCGCAACAGTGTCACCGGGTGCAGAGGGCGACCGTTCATGCCGGGGATTATCTGAGCCGCCTCGCTGAGCGAGTACAGGAGCTCGCGGTCAATGGGTTCCAGTTTCATCGCCATCGTTGCAGCCTCCGTTCGCCGCTGTCGGTTTTGCAGGCTCCGTCGAGCGGTGAGGTTCTTGTACCAAGGGTATCGTCTGCCCGCAAGACTGAAAATCAGAAAAAACTGACAAGCAGGCAATAGTCGTTGCAGGCGTCTCAAACAGATTGCTCGACCAGCGAATCACTTCTACAGTCAGGCTTGTGGATTCCGCACCTTGAGGCAGGCCCTACCAGTGGCGAAGAAGAAGCAACCCGGTGACGACAAGCCGAAGCGACCGAAGAGACATCAGGTTGTGCTAGACCCCGACCTTGCTCGGAAGATTGGCGTCATCGCATCGGCACTTGACATGTCAATTCCTGATTGGGTGAACAACAGGCTCAGGCCGATTGCCGACCGCGAGCTACCGGCAGTCCTCAGAGAACTCGGGCTGGGGGACGACAAGGAGTAGATCAATGACAATGCGCCCGCAGAATGGTTGCCAGGATTGCGGACACACCTGGTTCCCGCGAGGAGGCAACCTATCGAAGCGCTGCCCTGAGTGTCACAGCGAGAACACGGCTTTCTTGCCTCCGCCGCCGGCACCGCCATCCTCTTTTGGTGACAGCGTTCTCCGGGGCTGCTTGGCGATCGGCGCAATCCTCGTGTTGACACCGATTTTCTGCTGTATGGGGATCAGTTTTTTTGCACCGAAGCAACCCGACATCCCGGCGGATATGTCTCCTCCTGCCCCCACCGTCGTGAAGAGCGGAAGAGAGCGGGAGGGTGAGGAACAAGCCCCAAAGCCCCTTTGGCCCACTTTCACCGCAGAAGAACTGAAGGCGAAGAAAAAGGAGATGGACGGAAAAATCGTCCGTGTCAAAGGAGCGGCCCGCGTAGTGAGTGTTCGGGGAACGACAATCGTCCTGGCGTTCGGCAGGACGCCAGACATTCATGGGCGAGCCGTTCTGATAGGAGTGATCCCGCACCCTGACGCAAAGTTGCACGCCCACCTGGTTGTTGCCGAGGCGATTGGGACCAACCATGCTGACAAGGGGGTAGGCGACAGCTTCTATGTTCGCGCCGACTCGATCCTGATTGAGAGGGTGCTGGAGAAGCCAGGCACCTCGCCCTCTGTTCCAACGAAGCCCAACCCACCCGATCCGCCGGAACAGCCCGTCCGCATTGGGTCGCTCGCAATCTATTCTCTCGCCGTTGGTGACGCGGGATATCTACCCCAGGATGTCAGCAGCAAGGGCCTGCTCGTGCGAGACAAGGGGATCAAAGATACGTTGCTGGTTGGAGTAACCAAGGAAAGCACGCCGTTCGTTCTTCGCGTTGAAAGCAACTCGAAGAACTTCCTGGGGGAGAGGGTCAAGCCGAAAGGGCCTTTGCTGGTTACAGGCACAACCAATTGGAACGGGCGACCGCGCATGCTCGTTCAGGAAGTCAGCGAGGAGCAGGCAAAAGCGGCCATCAGGAAGAAGCGAGGCCAGTAGGCCAAACAGAAAAGGCCGGGACTCACTCCCCGGCCTTTCACCCCTCACTCGTCATCCTCGACAGTCCTCACGTCCTCTTCCACTCCCCACCCATCCGGCGGTGGGGCCAACATGTAGCACCCCTTCCGCTTCCCCGGCACGATCAGCACGCCCCAGGCCCCGGTTCCCTCGAACAGGTCGCGGAGCTTGCCGGCCCACCTGGCCTCCTGCTTGAGGGCCCGTTCGTCCACGTCCGTGACTTTCGAGTCAAGGGCCTCGACCAGCACACGCACGACACGCCTCTGCTGATCGCTGAGCATCCACTCCTCATCCCGCACCCACGGGACGCGCACAGGGGCCACGTCGCGCCCCAGGCCCATGCTCACCTTCTTCTCGCGGCCCTCGCGGAGCCGCTCGCGGACGCCCTCGGTCGCTTCCAGCCGGGACAAGTCCTCGGCCAGGGCTGCGAGGGCCGGATACTGTTTCAGCGCCATCTCATGCAGGCCTCCCTTTCGCCAGGGCTGGGGCTGGCAACACAACTGTATCAACGTATACTACTCAAGACAAGTGGACAATTAGTGGATTTCCGGAGGTCGGCATGAACGAGCAGCATAGACGCAACCCGCATATCAACGGCGAGGCCCTCGGCGGACTGACCGCAGCCCAACTCGTGGAACACCTGGATCGTCATTTCAGGGCCATCGGCTCGTTGGTCACGACAACAGACCTGGCCATCGCACGCGAGTTGGTCAGGCGGGCGAGGAGGGCGGAGAGGGCGGAGGAGGAGTTGGCGAGGAGGTGAAGCCAGACTCGCAAGTACGTGCTGCGACTACCTGGTAGTGAACAGTCGTTCTTGTTGACGACCATGTCCAACGGAGGCTACGTTGGCAGAAGCACCAAGAGTTGGGGAGGATCCTTGTGGGTGCAAACAGCAACCCCCACCAAGGGGAAAAACCGAGGCAGCACTTCATCCTTGAATTGCGCTACAAGCCTTCACTTGCCGTCTACAACAAGATGGACGAGGTCGGCATTGCACTGGAAGCCGATTTCAAGGACTGGCAGCGGACCGCACTCAGTCTTGAATTGCGAAATAGAAAGGACCATACGCGG
>FUIF01002739.1_pt1 | contig 19704 bp, 28 predicted proteins | sample 1003461 | NCBI WGS metagenome assembly FUIF01 (sample SAMEA80401918, study PRJEB19352) | marine metagenome | reverse complement strand
CGACTCATTTGTAGACAACCTTAGAAACCTGGACTTCTCTGAAGCGCTTGGTGACGTTGGTGACATGGCTGTTGCTACTGCAAACATGGGGGCAACAGAGGCTCCATATCTCGCGGCCGCCTTTCTCCTCGGGCCACAAGCTGGTTTCGGACTAAGATTTACTCAACACTACGCTGAAGTAGAGTTTGATCCCAACCTGACAGAGCAGCAAAAGCACGCTTACTCTATAGCAGCTGGTGCGGTGGACACTATTGGAGATGCTATCCTCGGTAGAAGCTTTAGTGGCATTGGCGCTATCGGTGGAGCACTGTATAAGGTAGCAGGGAGAAAGGTTAAGAGTAAGATCGCACAAAAGATCTACTCGAATGCACTTTCTCGTGGTGCAACACGAACTGCTGGTGTGCTTTATACAGAAGGTAAGACAGAGGAGATGCAAGAGAGGGCTCTTATGGGTCTCGAAGAAAGTATTCTAGGTAGAGAGATTTCAGAGGCTGACAGGAATGCTAGGATTCATGAGTCATTCATCGGAGGTATGCTTTTTGGTGGGTCAATGAACGCGGGCATGAGTCTTGCTGGTAAGGTAAGACCTCAAGACATGGCCAAAAGACCAGCTGACCCTTCGTTTGAACAGGGTCAGCAGATTGACGAAGAGCTCGCTAGGATCTTGAGAGAGGCTGAAAACGTAGAGCCAGGCAGTCAGAAAGAAAAGGCTCTTACCGCTGAGTTCGATGCTCTTTTGAAGCAAGAAAAGCAAAGGTTGGTAAGGCGAGAACCTACTACTCAAAGATGAGACGTCGGGCTCCCAAGACTTACGAGAGAATCCTTGAGTTGGATTCTCTGATCGCCAACAGAATCGCCATGGCCAAGCAGTACGAAACAGACTGGGCCAAGACTCATCTCAAGGGGGAGATTGAGACCATGATCGAAGAGAGGTCCAAGCTGTATGATGGGTTTGACGCACAGTCAAAGGCTCCGATGTCTTTGACTGAGCAATTCCAGGATGCCATCGCCAACATCGACATGACGATTGCAGACATTCAAGAAGACTTGGATGCGGTTGAAGGCATGGCTATCGAGCATCAAGATGACCTCGTTACACTGCATGGATTGCGCACTCATCAGTCCGCCCTCCGAAACAAGAAGCGTGCTATGCAGAAGGCTCTTGGTGATATTCAAGCGGCAGAAGAAGCGGGCGACGTGGAGGCAATGGCTGAGGCTCAGCAAACACTTGACAACCTAGTAAACGAACCGCTTCCTAAGTTTGAAGGAACTGCAGAGCAGGCCAGCGATGACGTCACTCAAGACCAGGCCGAGGCTCAAGCGGAAGAAACCGCACCGCAGGAAGAAGCTACAACAGAAGAAGCGGAACAACAAAGGCAGAGACTGAAGAGACAGAGGCAGGGACAGAGGCCCAGCCTGAAGTCAAGGAGGAAGCGCCCAAGTCCAAGGCTGTAAGATTCTCCAGAGGCAGCAACATTACAGATGCTGATGTAGCTAATGTACCCACCATCTTGTCAAGCCTATCAGGAACTTCCTGAACGCAATGAGAAGCGGTGTTGAGATCGTTCTTCACGATAACGTAGAGGGGCTCCGAGCAGAAAGAAAGCGTCGTACTGGACAGGATAGTCAGTCGCGAGCGTTCTACGATCCTGACACGAAGCAAATCCACATCCATAAGGGAACCACCAAGGCGATCTTGCGTCACGAGATGATGCACCACATGTTCGACAACCTTATGTCTGGCAAAGCCTTCAGGGAGAAAGTCCTCAGCAGCATCGAGAATGCCGTGGGGTCTAAGAAGTTTGCAGAGTATCAGGCTACAGTAGACAGAAGGTACCCTGACGTCAACGAGATTGTCAAGGGCCGTGAGACCCTTGCCTTGTTTGTGGAGGAGTTTGGCACGAAGGATGGTCTGAACAGGCTCAGGAAGCAGGCTAAAGGAAAGCGTGATCCAATCCAGAGAATCAAGGACATCTTTAACGACTTCTCTTCAAAGAGGTACGGCAGATTTGCAGAGCAATACACAATCACCACCGACACCGACTTACTCGGCATGATGGAGGCTTTGGTTGCTGCTCAAGAAGTGGGTGCTGAAGTCAAGATCCAACAGCAGGAAGAGGCGGACCAAGTGCAGAGCAAAGTCATGTCTGACTCCATGCCTTCAAAAGCCTACCCAGACTTAAAAAATAAACGTGTTCAATTCTCAATCAACTACCAACAAGGTTCGGGGGCATTTTCTCAGTAAAGAGGGACTTAGTATTTAAAGATTACTGGCACTTTAGAAATTTCTGGGCTCAACAAACGGGCAACGGAAAGAGAAACTGGATTGTCTCCGCTAAATACGTGGGCGATAACGGGGAAGTAAAGAGCATAAAGATGCCTAACCCTAAGGTTGATCGCGAAGGCAATGTGATCGACATGGAACCAAAGCTTATTGCTGGGTACCAGAGAGAAATTGCAAGTCAACTTAGCTTTCAAAAGGCCGCATACGAAATCAACGCAGAGTTAGGGTTCCTGCGAAACAGAAAAGACTTCCTTGAGAATCGATTGCAAACAGAGATGTCTCAAGGGGAGCTCGATAGAATGAAGGTCTTGAATGAGGCCTTGCGTGAGCTCAACACCCTCAAGGCCAACAATGTTCACCAAGAGGCTAGGTATCAAGAGATTGCAGATAGAGTCAATGCCAAGCGATCTTCAGTATTACAAGGCAACATGGAGGACACAGCCCTCGATCAAGGAGCTGTGGCCGACCACCTCAAGACCATGAATCCTGATCCCGACGCTGACGTTAATGACGTCGCGTCTGAGAATCAGATCATGGACAGCGTTGATGATACTGCTGACCAGGGCGTACAGCTCAAGTGGGGAGACGGTGTGTTCACCGTGTCTTCGATGAAGGACCACGAAGGCAGATGGTTTATCTCTGTCCAGTACGACAAGACCGAAGACTCAAGCGGTGTAGGTACCGAGCTGGACCAAACGGTGTTACATCTCACGCCACTCGCAAGCAAGCAGACGATATGGTTGTCTTGCTGAAGAAAGCTATTAAGAAGGAGCCGATAGAATCCAGCAGATGGAGGGCGAGAATCTCGACGGCCAGGAGAAGGACGTAACCGTTCTTGTTGCCTTCGGGCTTCAGGCTGATAGTATCATGTCCAATCCTAGAGCAATCGACTTTGTCCAAGATGGCATTAAGATCATGGGTGATCGGTTGTTTACCACCTTTAGCAAAGCTTTTGAAAGAAAAGCTCTTGAGATCTACAGGTCTGAAGCGAAGAAGAAGAAACCTTCTGATGCTTCAGGGCGATGAGCGCAGCCATCAAGACCATGGCTAATGGATCTGTCGGATACACTGAGGTTGCTGACGAACTGGGGATCCCTACCATCGCTGTCGAAGACAAGAACGGATTGGATCTAGGTCTTCCTAAGTTCTCGCAGATGACAAAGGAGCAGTTCGTTCAGTTCTTCGAGGCTATGAAGGTTAGTGGAGAGGGGGAGTACGATGACGGCTCCATCCGTAACAACGCAGTCCTTCTCGGGGAGCTGTTTAACAAGGCGGCAGACATGGACTACACATTCGTCACGAAAAAGGATATTGTGGAAGCCCTTGAGAAACAGGAATTTACTGACGTTCGAACATCGCACATTGTCGGGTACCGTGAAGTAAACGCAAGAGTTAGATTTAGGGAGGGTCAGTCACCACTGATCCTAACCAAGTTCAAGGTCAACGTAGCAAAGGGGAGGGCGTTTAAGTTCACCATTGAGAGTGACGAGAGCGCTGACTTCTTCGGGCTCACGACAAGCATGCCGTTTGGAATGCTCGTTAAGGACACTGCCGTTGCAGGTGATCTCACGTTTGACGAGCTCAAAGAAGTTGAGGCGGCTGAGAAGAAAGTTAGAGGCCCAAAGATTGACAAGCTCAGGGAAGATAAAAGCAAACAGATTCAAGACATCGATAAGGAGATCCTTGACCTGAGGGTTCAGGCTCAGCGAGGTGAGATCTCTAGGAGATCCGCGAACGAGAAGATTAAGAGGAGGGAAGACAAGAGAAAAAAGATTGAAGAAGGATTTGACAAGAAGATTAGGGCAGAAAAAGCAGCTATCAACAAGCCCAAGCAACAACGCATTGGTTCAGCTCAACAAGCTCAGACTGGAACGGTCCCACGAATCAGTGACTCTGTAGGAGAGATCGATGTCAACTCTGACGTCACCGAATCCACTGGTGACATCTCAGACTCCATTGATACCACATGGTCCCCACGAACTAGAGGTGCAGCTCAGATGAAGTTTGATTGGGTCAGACAGAAGTTTGCAGACAAGTTCGCTCCGATCATGATGATGCAGGAGGACATCGAGAAGACAAGAGGGTCGAGGGTAGAGCAAGATCAAAACTTTAAGCGTGCCGAGGAACTCATGTACGGCAAGGCGCACTACGATCTGGAGAAACTGGAGACCAAGGTGACCGCATTGAAAGATGCCATGGTCAAGGCTGGTGTCAACGTCGACAAGGTGAACGACTTTATGTACGCTCGCCACGCCGTAGAAAGAAACGCCATGCTCAAGTCTCGTGACGGAGTGGAGAATGGGTCGGGCATCACAGATCAGGAGGCTGCAGACGTGCTGGCGTCTTTCTCTAGGGAAGAGACGCAAGCACTTGAGAATCTGGCAGATATGGTCGATGAAATCTCACAGGACACTCGTGATACCATGCGCGAGTTTGGACTTGAGTCTGACGCCCGCATCGATACGTTCGAGAAGATGTTCAAGAACTACGTCCCACTCGGTGGATTTGCTCAAGATTCACAAGACGTAGATAACTACCCATACCCAACAGGCGGTGTTGGGTTTCACGTCAAAGGATCAACCACCAAGAAGGCCAAGGGTAGACGCACCCCACCAGCCAATATCGTGGCTCAGGTAATTCAGCAGAACGCAGCGGTGAAGATCAAGGCTCGCAGGAACGAGGCGCTTCAATCTCTGTTTAACCTTGTGAAGGGCAACCCCAACTCCAAGCTCTGGAACACATCCGACAGCATCCCTGTTACCGACGCAGATAGAGCGGTGGGTGTACGGATCAATGGTGAGCAGAAGTTTATCATCTTCAAGGACGCATCGCATGCAAAGAACTTGAAGGGCATGGGGGTTCAGAAGTTGGACGCATTGTCCAGGGTGATGGCCGCTCCCGCAAACTTCTTGAGGGCTGCGTTTACTACACGCAACCCTGAATTTATTATCTCAAACTTCTCACGAGATATTACATCTGCTTTGTTTAATGCTACTGCAGAAGCTGACATTCCTGATGGTGCAATCCTCAACAAGAGGGAGGTTGCAATGGCAATCATCCGCCGCACACCACAAACACTCAAGGCTCTGCTCAAAGAGGTGGCAGGTAAAGATCTCGATCCTTTACTCGCAAAGTACCTGACTGAGTTCAAAGAAGATGGTGGCCAGACAGGATGGGGATTTGTGAAACCGCTTCAGGATATTGCAGCTGATCTTCAGAACGAAACCAACGAAGGCAACAAAGCAAAGAAGGCCATCAAGTGGATGGAGAAGAACTCTTTGCAACACATTGAGAATGTGAACGATGCATTCGAGAATAGCATCAGGTTGTCTGCATACATCGAGGCTCGCGAGGCTGGCGTGTCCAGAGAGGACGCCGCCCAGCTCGCAAAGAACATCACTGTGAACTTCAACAAGTCAGGTGAGTACGGGGCTGTAGCAAACGCCTACTACCTGTTCTTCAACGCATCCATTCAGGGTACTGCTAGAATCGTCAGGTCTCTCGGCAAGATGAAGCAGGTCGAGAACCCAGACGGAACTATCAGCAAGCAGCTGAGCGGCCACAGAGAATGGTCATTGGTCTTGGCCTCGCGTCAGGCATGCTGGCCATGATCAACATGGCTCTGTCTGACGAAGACGAGGATGGTGAGTTGTTCTACAACAAGATCCCTGACTACGAAAAGGAGCGCAACCTGATCATGATGTATAACGGAAGGAACTACATCAAGATCCCACTGCCATACGGATACAACCTGTTCTCTAATTTCGGAACCGCCTTGGCAGAAACTATGGCTGGTCAGCGTGATGCTGATGAAGCCATGTGGTTCGTGGCTAACTCTGCAATGAGTTCGTTCTCTCCCATCAGCTTCGGTCAGTCAGAAAACTTTGCCAAGTATTTGGCGAAGGGTGTCGCACCAACGACACTCAAGCCTTTCGTGGAGATTGCCGTTAATGAAACCTACTTTGGGTCAAGAGTTCACCAGACTCAGTTCCCCGTGGGGGCGAAGAGACCAGAGAGTGAGCTGGCATTTAGGTCACCGAAGGTTATCAAGGGTATGTTCCAGTGGATCAACGAAGCGACTGGCGGAGGCAAGATGGTAAGCGGATCTGTTGACATTAACCCCGATCTGTTCTGGTATCCGTTCGAGTATTACATCGGTGGTCTCGGTCAGTTCACCATGCGTACAGCTAAGACTTTGTATAGCATCGAGGAGATGATTCGCACAGGCGAGAAACCAGTATTGTCTGCCAACGACATCCCATTCTTGCGAAAGGTTTACGGTGAGCCGTCCAAGTATTACGACTTCGATTTGTATGATAGCAACAAGGGAGAAATCATGCAGCTATACAAGGAGTACAAGAATGAGAAGAGAGATGACCCATCTAGATACACAGGTGTAATCAAGCTGGACAAGAAGATAAAGAGAGTAGAGAAACAGCTCAAGTCTTTGCGTCAAGAGCGCCGCGCTGCTCAGGACTTGCCTTACGTGCAAAGAGTAAACAGGTCTGCCGAGCTTCAGGAAAAAGAAAGAATGCTAATCATGGAATACAACGCACTACATGAAGAACTCAGAAACTAAAATCAAAGACACGGGCCTCGGTAAGTGGCTCAAGTCGAAGGCGCCCAACGTTTTGGACGTGGTGGGCGATCTTCTCCCAGACCAGGGCGGACTAGGTATCGTAAAGAATCTAATCGAGAAAGATCCTGACGTGAACACCGAAGAGGGCACAGCTGCAGTTGATGCAGAGATTCAATTTCAAAGCAACGTCACTGAAAGATGGAAGGCAGATATGGGTAGTGACGTGAAGCTTGCGAAGCTCATTAGGCCTGTTACCTTGATCGCTTTGATGAGCATGTTTATGGTGACTATGGTGGCTGACAGCATGGACAACTGGGCATTTAACGTCAAGGATTCTTATGTAGATTTGTTGCAGGTTTTAATGCTAACAGCATTTGGTGCATACTTCGCTGGACGAACAATCGAAAAGGCAAAAAAATGAACGCTTACAAGAAAAAAAAGAAGCCAAAGAAGTACCCCATTGGCGGTATTCTTTCTCCGTCAAGAAGGAATGACAGAAGAACTAGACGCGCAACTAAAAAGTCAGATGGAAAAGACCCGAATAAAAAGAACCGCGTGAAGCAGATTATTGGCAACGCCATTGGTGCCATCGGCACAGCAGGCGTGGTCGTGTCTGGAGGTAGGGATATTAAAACAAATAATCAATAACGCAATCATGGAGGAAGATTTTGATGACATCGGGTTCCTGGATCAGGACAAGCTGAAAAAGCAGGAGAAGAAGATCGAAGACGGTGAGATCACCTGCAACATCGACAGCCAGAAGATTGCGAATCATGCAGCGGCTGATTGGACTTATTTTTTTTTATGCCTCTGTTTGCTACGGCGCAGCAGGGGTGGGTGTCCATCGCTATTCAGGGGGATGGTTACGGAGAGGAAACCACTTGGCTGGTTAGAGACTCCAGCAACGCAATCGTTGCGGGGTCAGCGCCATTGCAAGGTGAGTATCCCTACGTTGAGGCATTCCTTCCGCTGCCACTTGGCGAGTACACCTTTACCATCTATGATTCTTTTGGTGACGGCATCTGCTGTGGCTTTGGTGAGGGCTGGTTCTCTATCAATACTTGCGAGCTAGACACCACGGTGTACGACTTCAGTGCATCAGAGCAGACCATTCCGTTTGAGGTTCTGGCCTGTCCGCCACCCATCTTTGGGTGCATGCAGGTGGGTGCAATCAATTACCATCCGTGGGCCAACGCCCCTGCACCTTGCGACTTCCCGCCAGTGCAATGCGAAGAAGGATACAACAACATCCTTGTAACAGTTACGCCTGACACTTATGCAGCTGAGATCAGCTGGGATTTAATGACATTCCCAGATGGTGAGATAGTTGCAGAGGGGTCAGGCTATTCTATTGTAGGGTCTCCTGTCGTAGAGGCTGTGTGCTTGCCCGTAGGATCAGAGTTCAAGGTCAACGTGTACGACACCTTTGGTGACGGTATGTGTGGTAGCTGCTACGGTGGCGTCGATGGCAACCTGTTCGTGTCCAACCTGTGTGGAGATGAGCTTTACTATGTAGGTGACACCACGCAGTACGAGAGCATTGGTAGCGACATCATCGTTGTAGACCCGTGCTTCCCTCCAATCCCTCAGGGGTGTACGGACCCATGGTTTACAGAGTACGACCCTAGCGCTGTTATCGACGACGGCAGTTGCCAGACAGAGGTGATCCTGGGGTGTACTGATCCAGGTGCGATTAACTTCAACGAGGATGCCAACACTCTGGAGACAGAGGATAACTGTGACTTTACTCTGACACTTACAGATGGGGCGGGTGATGGTTGGTTCGGTAGCTGGATTGGAGTTCAACAGGGTGACGAGATCTGGGGGCCATTCACCATGTATCCTGCCGACGAGTTTGAGAAAGAGATTCAGATCCCTCTGTATTCTGGAGAGGCGGTCAATGTCATGTTCTTCACGCAGGGCAACGCGGAGACGACCGCTTCACAATGCGGGTTCTACTTCGACGGACCCAACGGTGTGTTCATGGAGGGCGGGACCAACCCATGGTCCGACGCCATCAAGAAGTTCCCATTCAAATACAACGGTGTCCCTGTGTGCGGAGACTTCTGTGTGCCTGGCATCCAGGGATGCACACTTAGCTTCGCCTGCAACTACAACCCAGAGGCAAACGTAGACGGGGACTGCACGTTCCCTATTGAGTACTACGGATGCGATAATGAGTGCATCAATGACACGGACGGTGACGGGGTGTGTGACGAGCTTGAGGTTGTCGGCTGTCAAGATCCTACTGCCTTTAACTACAACGAGTCTGCTACCGATCCAGCGGAATGCGAGGAGGTTGTGTTGGATGCACTGACCCCACCATGTTCAACTACAACGAGCTGGCGAACACAGAGAACAACAGCTGCATCCCGTTCATCTACGGATGCACGATCCCAGAGGCCATCAACTACGACCCCATGGCCAACACCAACAACGGAAGCTGTGAGTTGCCTATGCCTGGCTGCATGGACCCTGACGCAGCTAACTACAACGTGTACGCCAACGTACCCGCTAACGAGGAGTGCTTGTACGATGCTGGATGTATCACTGGCCCAGGGGAACCATACTGGGCCAATGACTTCTGCTACTCGTGGGTGATCGAGGTTGACCCGTATTGCTGTGAGGTTGGATGGGATGCCGTGTGCATTGAGATGTACGAGTACTGCAGCCAAGGCGTGACCAGTGTAGAGGACGTGGCGATGGGTTTGATCCACCTGTACCCGAACCCGACATCTGGAGTAATCAACTTCCAGGGACCAGTCGGAGCGTTTGCAGACGTTTACAGCCACTCTGGACAGGTTGTGGTATCTTGTACTAGCGGCAGAGAGATCGACCTTAGATCGCTTCCTAACGGGCTGTATGAGGTTGTCATCAACTACAAGGGTCGGATCGTGGTAGAAAGAATCGTCAAGCAATGAGATACATCGCAACCATATTGACCCTGCTGATCAGCCTTGATGCGTCAGGTCAGGGAATCAAGAAGGCACTCAAGTTTGCTACGTTTTACACCGCCTTTAGCGGAGGTAACTCCCTGTCAGATAGAGAGGTGTTCTCTGTGGCGAATGGATTGCAGACTGATGTGATCGAACTCCGTTCGACTACTCTCTTACTGCGGGCGTCCGCAAGATCGCCCGCTTCGGATATGAGAACAGAGCGAACACATTCTACAACGGGACAGAGAAGTCATACGGTGACGCCGCCACCATAGGAAAGGTGAGCGGCTTTGAGTTCCTGTTCGAAGGAGACTACAGGAGGCAGCAGGGCGTCAACTATCTAGATCAGGACTACTTCCTGAGATACGTGGCGGACAGGTGGATCACCAAGGTAGAGTTCTTGCAGGATGGATTCGCAGACGTCAGGTACTTCGAGGCATCACAAAGAGGCAGGGCTAAGATTGGCAAGCTATCCCTCAATGCAGGCATCATGCAGAGATTGTCTGAGCCATACGGGTACGATCCTTTGAACGAGTGGTTGCTTGACAACAACCAGCTTCACTTCACTTCGCTCGCTCTGCAGGAGGGGTACAGCATTGACGTGAATACGGGTGAGTTCTTCAGCCCCGACGGGACACTCGTAGCCAGCAGCTACGAAGTGTGGGAGGAGGTGGTAATCCCTCAGGCTCTCGAAGATTACGTAGACAAGAAGCGCGGTGAGCTGGACAACCAGTGGGTTCATTCTGTGGTAGTTGGGTTTGATTACTACCACTTCACCAAGACCTTCTGGGTACACAGCTGGGGCAACCTGATCCCCTATCACCTAGACACGGACGGAGAGTACTCGTATCATAGGTTTGTTAACAGTGGTCAGTGGCTTGATTACTCTGGCGGCCTTATCTTTGGGAAGAGATTTAACAAAAGCTTTGGAGTATTCGCAGAGGGTAAGTACCACAAGTACTGGGATAGATCGTGGCATGACTTCTCCCTGGGAATCAACTATGTAATTATTTGATATGGCTCAGCAGATTGGGGAGGACACTAAGATTACGCTAGACCTAAAGACAATAGGTATGCTGCTGCGGGGATTGGCACAATCGTAGCCATGTGGTTTGCTTTGCAGGCAGACATTGCAGAAGCCAAGGAGCTGCCACTTCCACTGGCGCCAGACATCACGCGCATGGAGTTCGACATGAAGGACCAACTTGTCCGTCAAACAATCATGAGCACACAAGAAGATATCACCGAGATGAAGGAGGATATCAAACGAATTGAAGAAAAGATAGACCAACTAAGATGATCAATGAAAGCAACACTAACCCTGCTTGCATTATCTGCGTTCTTCTGGGCGGCCACCTCTGTGGGCGTTGCGGAGGATAAGGGATTATGCGGATCGGGTGTGTGCGTCGTCGAGTTCAACGCTTCGTTTAACTCAGGCAACAGCGTACCCTGGATCGAAAGCCTAAACGACTGCGAGACATCTCGTGTTGACATCGCATCTAACCCATCGATGCAAATGGAGCACAAGATTGTCGTCGTACCTACTGTCGTAGTCTTCAACGAAGGCGAAGAGGTTAAGAGGTTTCAAGCCAACATCATGATGACCCTTGAGGCCAGCAAGGATGATGTGCAAGAGGCCATCGACGAGGTCTTGATGAGCGACTTTTAATCGCTCTGTTTTTTTACGAGGTCGTAGGTTCGACAGTCAATCTGTCTAATAGGCTCAATGAAGTTCTTCTCGCAGTACTCGTTGATCCTTTTCTTTTCTTCAGGCGTGTTGTTGATACAAGTGTGCTGAGCTTGGTAGCTTGCATTCTGCTGTAAGAGCTTGTCGATTTTCATCTTGATCTTCTTGTGCCTGTTCGTTTTCATGGACCGATAAAGATAGTCAATACTTTTTATCGTATTCCCACACTCTGTACGACAGCAACGACTTGATATCGTGCAACTTGAGTATCGTTATCACATCCTGCCTGTCCTTGCGAGTGTACTTTTTTAGGTACGCATCCTTCTTGTTGGACACCGCCTCATCTCTTACGTGCTTCTCACAAAAGAAGGCGAGCTCCTCGCGATCAACGATCGAGAACCCGCCTTCTTCTGGTATGTCAAAAGCTATGATGGTAGCGCCCCCATACAGCCAGCCTGAATCACCTCTTACATTCTTGAACTCTACCCAGATCTCATCAGGTAGATTGTTGCCCTTGACATCTACGCCCCACCGCTTCCCATTGGGCTCACCGCCAGCCAGTAGTCGATGTGTTCGTGTCTGTCCTCTGTGTGCGTTGACTTGGTGACAAGGAGTCCCTTCGATCTAGCCGCCCTAACAAATCTAACCTCGGCCATTCGACCCGTAGATGAGCTATAGGCTCTGCGCTTATTGCTCAGATTCGTACTCATCGATGACGGACTTAATTAAGTCGAGCTCCTGATAGACGGAGGCTTTGATCCCCTCCATGGCCTGCTCTACATCATCGGTAGAGATAAGCGGTTTACCTTCCTCGTCATGCAGAGATTCATACAGGTCGTCAATGACCTGATGAATCCTATCGCAAGCCAGATAGAAGTACTCGCTTAGTTTAGATGTCTCCATCTTTGATTGATTGTAAGATGTGCTGGACCGCATCGTCCACTTGACGAGCGTTCTTGCTAAAAATACAATCGTATTTGCCTGCTTTCCAACTAAATGGTTGAGAAAAAGCTTCCACCTCATGGGGAAGTCGTGGTGAGACGGTAGATACCCCTTGGTTTCTATGATCCAGTTGTGGTCTCTGCCCACGAAGTCAGGCTTGTATGTGATAGGGAGTACGACGGACCCTGAACGGTCCGTCATCTCCTTACCCTTTGCTGTCATCTTATAGTACTTGTTGGGGAAGCGGAACTTCTCCATCAGCTCGAAGGTGTGCTCTTCGTAATCAAAAGCCAACCCGTATTCTTTGAGCTGATCAGCACAGTACTTTTCGATGGAAGATGCGTATCGTCCCAGCTGCTTCTTGCGAGCGCTGGTCCGCTTCTTCGTAGTCTTCCTTTGTCTCTTCATTGAATGAAGTTACCAAGGGAATTTTTAGAAATCAAGACATGAACGACAAGTTGATCGGCATGGTTGATTCCTCTGGGAAGCTAATCGGCTGATACAGAGCACGTCTCCCCACTCTGTCTGTGAATCCAGTGTGTGAAAGGTTCATCATCAGGCAGTACGGATCCTCCAATGCGGTGGGTCTACCGCCTGTCTCGACATCACGGACCTTTCGGACGTGTATCTCGCTCATCCTTCGGATATCAGGCTCCATCGATTGAACCTTTCGGTGAATCGTCAGGAAGCAATCCGCTCTGTTTACGAACTTTCCACCACCCTCTGTGTCCTCAGCGTATGGTGCAACGGGCAGGCCGTCGTCACCCTTACGTCGCTGTGCCTCAGTCACGGCGTGCATGTTCAGCCACACTGCCATGTCGTTTGCCTTGCTGAATGTCAGGAACTCTGAGGCTGCCTCATAGTGGTACTCGTGACTCGACACTCCCTTCTGTCCCATGTCCAGCTTGAGGCTGTTGTATGGGTCGACGAAGATTGCATCGATAGGTGTCTGGCGCATGACCTTCTCCACGAACAGGATGATGTCGCTGTATCCATAGACCTGGTTGTTGTTGATCACCACGAAGTGTTCGTTCACCCACTTGTATGCTTGCCTGCGCTCCAGATACGTCATGTCAGAAGCCTTCTTGTCCATGGCGAACTGCATGAGAGACATCTTGACGGATGCGGTTCTGTTCTCAGAAGAGTACAGCACCCACTTCCATCCGTGTCGCACCGCAGAGTTGGCAATGAGGTACAGCATGGTGGTTGTCTTGCCCACGTTGGAGTGCCCGTTGATGATGACGAACTCCTTCTTGTAACGGAAGTACTCGTCGAGCTTGGTGTCTCCTGTGTCGAGGCCCACCTCCACCTTGCCTTGTGAGTAGTCGTCGATCCATCGGAAGTCCTCGTCGTCTGACGAGATGAACGACATGTCCCCGTCGTTCAGCAGCAACTCTCTTTGAACCGCCTTCTCCTCAGCGATGATGTCCCTGATAGGCATGCGCTTGCCAATCTCAATCCCGTCGAGGATCGTGTTGAGTGCATGCTCTTCGGAATCAATGTCCCGCTTGCAGATCTCACGATGGAGGATGCGAACAACCTCATCATGTTCCATCTTACCTGCTGCGATGTAGCCACCGCACAGGCGAGAGGCATTGACTAGGACTCGGTGCTTGTCACCATCGGGAGCGTTGCGAATCATACGCGCCGCCAGGTTGAGCTTCATGTAGTCCGTGAAGTCGTAGGCTTCGTTGGTTGGAACCTGCGCTTCAGCATGCTCGGTCGTGAAGTGACCGAACTTCTTGTAGTCATCCTTGATGATGATGTCTGGATCGTAAGACTCGAAGCAAGCCCGAGACTCGTTGATGCCAGACTCATCCAGCTCTAGTCCATGTGTTCGCTCGAAGTATTTGACGAGCGCACGGAAGTGATCACGGTGCCGCTCTGGATGCGTGATCTGAACAAGCGCCTTGATGCCGTTGCCGCTCGGCGAAGTCCAACATGACTGAATGAAATCATCCGTGGCAAGAGCGCGTTTGGTCTTGTCAACATCCACGTGGTCAAAGTCCAAGACAATGAATCCTGAATGCTCGAAGAGCGCATCGTCAGCTCTTGACGAAAACTCCCCGCTGAAACAAACAACGGGGAGCTCTTTCTTTTTCTCTTTGTCACCGCCTCGTACCTCAGTCACTAAAGTACTCGACCTCCCACTCTGTATCCTTTCCAGCGCTTGCTGTAGCGGAATGTGATGCGGGTGCTTCTTGTCGAATACGTTCTTGAATATCGTTACTTGCATTGTCTTTGGCAATCATTAAGAGGATTAGGTAACCTGCGAGATCTTGTATGGTATCCTCAGTATCGTCGATGATCCCTGCATTCATGATGCGCTTGAGCTTGTCATCAATACGACACTTGATACTTGTCACGGCATTTGCTTTTGAGAACACATTGAGTGGCTCAATAGATGCGTCTCCATACCTGGCGTTTTTCTGTAGCAACAACTCCTCAAGCGCCTTGCACTTGGCTTTGATTTTGTTTCTTGTGTTCATCAGAAGAGAGGTTTGAATACGAGATGAATTTCTTGTCTAAGATTTTGCGAATGATGATTTGCTTCTCCGACTTGGCGTTCTTCCCATACAGCTCTGTCTCCAGTCTGTACATGGTCTTTTGATCGTAGATGCGTATGTCATTCGGGTCATCAAAGACAGATACTATCCACACAACACGCTCGTGTACAACCTTCTTTTTTTTGAAGGCGACACGAGCGGTCATGTAGTAGATAGGTGCCTTATCAGAATGGCAGGTCATCAGTCTCAGCAACAGGCTGTGACTTCTGTGCCTGCTTCTCTGCACGCTTGGCTTGAGCAGCCGCGCTGTTCGGATCATACACAGAACAGCAAGGCTTGCCGTTCTTGCTGAAGAACAACTTGACGTAGACGTTGCCGCCTTGTCCCTGCTCGTTCACATTGGTGGAGTACTTGTCGATCATCTCTTGGAGTTCCGACTTCTTGAACTTGACGCTCCAGCTAGAGAGGTTCTCTTCGTAGTAACGTGGTTCCTCGCAGTATCCGACGAGGACGGAGTCATATTGCTTATCGCTCATGAGTAAAGAAAATTGGTAATGAATAAATGAAAAATGTAAATGACTGTAATTGTTTTAGTTACGCGGAGCCATGTGTTAAACGATGAACTCAGCGAAGTGCTCTTCTGAACGTTGGTCTTCATTGAGATATTTCTGAATGTTTTCTAAGGCTTGGTGGAACTTCATCTCGCCTCGGAACAGAGTCTCCTCTGAACACTTCACATCCGCAGGGTAAAAGGGGTAAGCCTTCTCCTGCACCACCCAATAAAAATCTTTGAGTCCGAAGACCTTTGTGTAGATGTAGGCCTGGATGTCATAGCTAAAGCTGTTGACATCGTACCTAAATTTGTCGATCGATCGTGAGGACTTGGAGTCCACGATGTAATCGCCTTCCTGTAAGCAGTCGAGGAACCCTTTGAGTGGGACACCATCGACATCAACGTTGAACTCGACTTGGTACTTACCGCCTGCAAAACGCTTGTCGTACAGGCCGCAGTCCTTCAGTCGCTGGATCATCTCCTTGGCTTTCTTGACATCCGCTTCGCTTGCCAAGATTTTGTCTGCGTTGTCCGTCGTCTGCGCGGCTTCTGCTTTCCACTCCTTGTATCGTTTTGTAGACCGAGGATAAGTGCCGCCAATAGAAGCGACGATGCTAGAATCATCGAGAGTGTAGTAGACATCTTTGAATTTTTCTGGTTCGAATAAGAGCAGGTCATAGAGAGAGCCGAACTGCAAGGCCTCCGACTCCTTCTTGAGTTGCCCCCTCATGTACATCTCCCAGAGACGCATGTCTCCGAGGGCGTACTTCATTGAGGAGTAGGAGAGGTGGGGCTTGCCCACCCGCTCCGTTAGTTGTTCTCTCATATTCATTTGCGCTTCAGGATATACTTGGGTTCTTTCCCGTTGTTGATGAGGTGGAGGTCCACAGCCTTCAACGCCTCTCTCTCCGAGAGGTGGATCGAGTTGTGCTCCTCACCGTTGACAACCTTGCGGACCATGTAGATATCCAGTCCGTGCTTGTCGTTGGTGCAACGCTTGACAGCAGGGACAACAGGTTCCTTCTTGATCATGGACCAAGGAATCAACTTGTTCTCCTTACCTCTGCCTTGTAGTGGCATCAAAACACCAGTGGTGTTGACGCTTATCTTCATCGCACGAACTTCTTGAGCCCTGCCACCTGCTTCTCAGAGAGTTGGCTGCCATACTTCTTGGTGATGGCCTCGAACGCCTTCTTCTTGTCGGTCTGGGACTTGATGTACCGACCGCCTTGTCCATGATGTTTTCTACAGGCGCGTCGAGCGCTTTGGAAAGCTTCTGAACCTTAGGGTTGTCGACCATGGCTTGCTGCTTTGCGATTGCTTCTTCGACTTCATTAGCTGACGCAATAGACGTGTCGATACCGATTCCCAGGAGTGCGAGTGCTCGCCCCACGGCAGAGGTCTCGCAGTTCTCAACGAAGCTGGTCTTGTTGATGTTGGATGAGCTACGCTCCTCGTGTGCGTGCCCCGTGGCAATGACACGGCCAGAGTTATCTGCGATGGTGCATTTACACACGCAGTTGTCAGCGTCGATGACGGGGAACTCAGACATGATTGTCCAGTTCTTGTATTGTTCTTCTTGACGAAAGAACTTGATGCGTTCGTTGACTTCAACGTACTGCTTGCCACGGATGTTCGTGGTCTTGAACTTGTAATTAGACATGAATTAAATTGATTTGATGTGTTCAAGCGGTGGTAAATGTACTGCGGGTTCTCTTTTTTTCCAAGCCTTCGATGAGTGCATCTCGCCTCTTTCGCAGTGACAGTATGGTAAGATTGATAGTATCAATCTCTGTCTCCATGCTTACTGCACCACCGATCTGATGGTTACTCCTGGGTAAAAGCTGATGGCGTCGTGCGAATTTCTCCACAACTTCGAGCGCCTTGGCGTAGTTGAATCGGTACTGGGGTGAGCTGTTGTAGTACACCTCATGTAGCTTGCCGCAATGGATTGTACTTGAGTGGTCTGATTTGCCAATCATGGTTGCGAGTTGGCGGCACGTCCCATACGGACGGGCAGCATTGACTAGTGCAGCACGAAGCTCCACCTTGCTTCGCAACCTGCTTGATGGTTCTACATACTCTCCCATCTCGTACTCGAATGCGATCCGCATGTTGTCAAGTATCTGTGGGATCTCAACGCCCACGATAGTCGGTCTCTGCTTGTCGTTTGACATCGAAATAAATTTGCATTGATTTGAAAATGTCGAGCATGCCATTGCGGAAGGAGGAGATTAGTTCCTTCTGGTCAATCTTCATGGTCTGCTCGATACCTAGCTCGTCTAGGGTTTGTTCTTGATTGAGGACTGTCTTGAGTTCTCCGACTAACATCTCGGACATCTCTTCGGTGGTCTCGTAGAAGGAGTCGATGACGACCTCTGGGTTGAGGTCTATCCAACCATCGAACCCATATTCTTGGATGTCCGCCTTGATGAATCCGAGTGCCGTTAGCTCAGGGTTAGTACCATCGAGGTACTCCTCCATCCACTTAACTATCTCCGCTCTCTTCTCGTGTTGGTTCTCCATACAGTTTCTTTAGTTCACGCTCCATAAGTCGGCGTCGATTACGTTTGGTTTTGTTTTCAGCTTTGCTGATGATTCTGAGGAATCGCATATACTTATCCATATACTGCTCTGTTTTGGGTTATCATAGTGTCGAGCCTTAGGCCGTCCCTGTTGTCGTGAGTGTCGGTAAACCAATGTGGATTCTTTCGTGGGTTGTACTTGTAGTGCGTCATTGCGTCTGCATTTAGTGTGAACCTCTCGTTGTCCCACGCCTGATAGTCTCGCAAGATATCCATGCACACACCGTTTTGTTGTCGCCGTTGTAGATTTTTTTTGCAGTGGCAGGGTGATTGCCTAGTTCACAGTTCTTCATGAACAGTGACATAGAGTTTGGGTCGAAGTAATCCTTTGTATTTGCCTGTCTATCAAACACTTGCCACTTCATGTAGTTTTCACCTTTGGCTAGGTGGAAGCGTACCCTGTATCTTTTCATGTTGCTGTAGTTTTAGTTTCATCTTGGCCTCCCAGTCACGGACCATGCAGTCGAGCATTATCTTGTCGTGAGCAGATGCGGTCGCCTCAAAGCGCCGCATCCTCTCCTCGATCTCCGCCCACTTGCGGTCAAGGTATTCGTCAGTCATCTTCGGGTTTGAATTTGTCAAGCACGTTCTTCTGATCGACCGTGAAGTACACCCTGTGTGGACGACTTGGAACATCTGGCTGTCGTGGATGCGCTCTGACTCGTCATCCCATACTGACTCAATCCATGTGCCGTCGAGCTGATTGAAGACGTAGTAAAGGTCTCCCTCCTTGAACGGTAGGTCTTCTCACCTGTGTACTTGGCGAGCGTCGCTCAAGCATAGCAATCTGGTCGTCACGCAGGGCTACGAGTTCCCGTTGCTCACGCCATGCTTGCTTCATGGTAATCTCCTCGCGGGTGGAGTCCTTGTATGCCTTGGACAACTCGTCGAGTTCGCTCTTGAGTTCTTCAACCTCCTTGGTTGCATTCATGAGGCGGTCCTCTGTGAATGTGACTGTTTGCTTGAGGTCAGCCACTTCTGAGATTCTTTCCTCAAGCTCGGCCTCCATGGTCCCGTTCTCGTCGAGTTCACTCTTGAGCTCTGCAATCTCCTTGGTGTACCCCATGCTCCTGTCTCTCCATTCGACGAGTTGAATCCTGAGTTCGCCGTTGCGCTTCTTGAGTTCTTCGTTCTTCAGTTTAAGGTCTGCGACTTCACGTTGCAGTGCCTCCTCACGTCCTGTCTGTTCGTGCCATGCCTTGGTTGCCGCCTGCTGACGGAACTCCATCGACTCGATGGTGGCGTTGGCACGGCTGATGGCTGACTCGCAGTACCGCACTGCGGCTTCGAGTTCGTTCTTGTTTTCTTGTACTGATGTCATGCTGATTCGATTTGAGATTGGAACTCTTCGTATGTGATGTACGGCCCAACATCTGGAAACTCAGATGGTGTTACACCGTGGAATTTTGCGTGGGCATACCTATACTCACCACTCCTGAAGTCTGGGTTGGTCGAGCGGACAATACTGCCCTCTTTCCACATTCCGATGGAGACGTTCTCAATCGCGTCGTACATAAGTTTCTTGTTCATGATTTGGATTTGAAGTCGTTGTAAAATTCATTGATGGCCTCTATTACCTCCTCTTCAGGTCGGTCGAGCAGGTTTTCTTGAAGTTGCTCCCTTGCATACTC